>MDSZ01030768.1_pt1 | contig 11456 bp, 19 predicted proteins | sample 811201 | NCBI WGS metagenome assembly MDSZ01 (sample SAMN05326647, study PRJNA326480) | marine metagenome | isolation source: seawater | place: Indian Ocean: North | collected 2010 | reverse complement strand
TTAGATTCTGAGAAGGATTATTAGTCATAATGCTTAGCTGTGTAATTCTATTTGTATTAATAACCATATTTTTTATAAGATGCAAGCAAAAAATAAGAATTTCCACTGATTTACTTTTTCAAAATATTAATTCAAAATTAAATTAGTAAATAAAAAACAAATGGCAAAACTACAAACTTGGTTTAATAATTTATTTGAATCCATGGCAACAGCATTCGTTCATCCTTTTAATAATTCAGTCCCACCAAATATAGGTGCACATTCATATAGAGATAGACCTCTTAGAAGAAGAAATAGGACCTTATGGAGTAGTTGAAGTATTATTACTGTCTAATTAATTAATTAATTAATTAATCTAAAAATTTATTTATTTGAATTTAGGGTCAATCATCAAACAAGAGTCAGAAATTATTTCTTTTGATTTGGTAGATCTCGCCAAAATAAAGCCATAATATACACTATTAATGCAATTGATAAAATATATAGAACTGAGTTAAGATGCATTCTTAAAATTTCAAGCTGAAATTATTTCTTTATAATCATAAACTATAATAATTAAATTTAAATTTATCTCCCAGTATATTAAGTAAATAGTTGAGTTATTTCAATATAAATTGTTTACATACTACTGATTAATAAATTTATTCAAAATATTGTTACCTATACAATTCATATTTTGAGAGCTGCTCTTAGTTTTTTCAAGGCAATCAAGAACTTTTTTATCAATTTCTTCATAAATTTCATTTCTATTATCACTCTTATTGGAGTTTAAATTTTTATAAATAGTAAATGTTATAAATACTAATACGATCAATATTGAAAACGATTTACAGATTTTACTTATAAAAAACACCATTTTTTTAAAATAACTTTGTTGTTCTTGATATTTTTTAAGATTCCAAATTTAATCATAAAAGGGAATATATTCCTACTAACAAAAACCAAAGAAAATTTAATAAATCACAAAACAGATTTTTTCTGGAAAGGAAATATTAATATTTTCTTCTTATAAATTTATTTTTCATTTTTTTTTATTTCTTCAAGTGCCTTATTCCCTTCTTTCAAGGTATTTATAATAATCCAATAAAAGAATAATATAAATATTAAAATTAAAAATACAAGAGAAAATTCAGGATGAACCAAATGAATTATTTAGAGGTTGAATAAGCTGGAATCATCATACCTCCATCCTGATCGTCATTATCATCATCGAAACCTCCACCTAATAAAATTTCAACGATGATTAATATTGCTATCGGATAGAAACACCAAGCGATTGCAGCTAATGGTGATACTTCAGAGGAAGAAAATAAAATATTGTCCATCTACTGATAATAGAATATTGAAAAAAATATTGTGGATATTCCAATCCATTAGAAAAGCAATAACAAAATTTTTGGCTAAGAGAAATTGATTTTATTTTATAATTGACATTATTTTAGTTGATAATGTGATATTTTTTACTTAACAATGATTGTGAATTAAATCTGGTAAATATATTATTTATTCTATTATTATTGTTTTTTATGTTCTCTTTTTCTTTTGATCCTCTTGCTGCAATTTTTGGTATTTCGGGAATTGTAGGTTTCTTTTTTTACGTTTCGGCAGCAAAAGGTGAATCAAGTATTAATACTGGACCTAAACATATGTGGGAAGCTAATGCAATGGAAAAGGAATAATCAATTTTTCCATTTTCCAGCTATAAATCTAAGGAAGTAATCAATGTCTTCTTCTGGACAATCAGTTATCTTGTACAAATTATTGCAAATATCTTTGATTGATTTGTATGCCTCTTTTACATCTTGATTATTTTCTATAACTTCCAAATAATCTTTATCAGAAAATGTCATGTATAAATTATTGAATAATATAAAGCATACTATTAATTAAAAAAAATTTCTAAACTACTACAATATTATCTTTAGATTTTTAAATTAATCTCCATGTCTATAGTGTTTCTTGATAAACTTTTTTACTTCCCATACACAATCCAGGCCAGCAGGGAATTTAACAAGATCTCCTGCTTTTATAATATGCGACTTGTTTGTGGATATTTTAATTAATGCTTCTCCTTTTAATATAAGACAAGTCTCTTTCTCTTTATAATGCCATTGGAAAGTACTGGGTTCGCATTCCCAGATTGGCCAGTTTTTAATACCATATTTGATTATTTCGCTTGCACTACAAGGGGAGTTGATAACTATGTCCATGTTTATTTTGATTATTGGTTTTCTAAAGGATATTTTAGGATAAATAAAAATTCCAATATTGATTTCTTACTAAAAAATGTTAATTAATTTACAGAATATATTTTTCGATCATACTATTATCATATAAAAATTCGAAATGATGGGTGAACTTACGGCGATTTCTTTTTCTTTATGTATGGCATCACTTGGAATATACTTTATATTCTTCTTTTCTAATGACGATGATGATCAAGATGGTGGAAAATTAATTAAAGCTTTGATCAATAATAATTAAAAATCTAAAATTTATTGACAATGATTAAATAAGCTAAATATCCAGTGGTCATGCAGCTAATAAATACATAATAAACTTCAAGAATACTTAAAGACTTCCTCTTTAATACACGCATCATTGTTTAGATATCACATTTCTATTTTATTTAGGATGCTAAAAACAAACCTGAGTATTTATTACAATCCAAGTTCAAAGAACTATAAGAGTTAAACCTATTAATAAAGATATGGTTGGGATAATTACTGACCATGAAATCCCCCCTTCTTCCTTTTTTGCAAAGACAAGTGAAATTAATGGAGAAATACTTAAAAGAGACCACCCTATACCCAGAGGTAATGTCTTAAAAACTATTTGTTGTAATAATATTCCAATATTAGTTCCCATTAGAATTGAGAGGAAGAAAGTTATTTTGTCTTTATTTTCTGATTTCTCATTAAAAAAATTCACCCTTACTTTAGTGAAAGAAATTAGCAGTAAAATTGAACCAAATAGACGAATTTCAGTTGTTTGTATAGGGTTATAATCATTTTCTTTAAACACCAGTCTTGACAATAATGCTCCAACAACTGCACAAAATACTGATAAAAATGCAAATATATAATTTTTAGGTCTGATTTTATCTTTACAGGGTAAATATTTATTTTTAAATATATTTTTTCTATCTAAAATAATCATTATTAAGGATCCAGAAAAAAGAATAATTCCAATCCATGATCTAGCTGTTAAATCTTCATTGATGAAAATATTACCAGAGAGACCTGCAAATAATGGAGATAATGCCTCAATCGAAAGAGTCTTCCTAGTCCCAATTAGTTTTAATGATTTTATGTATAAAGTATCACCAATACCTATTCCGATGATCCCACTTATTAAAAGCAGGAAAATTGATTTGATGTCATTAATAAAGTCAAAATAAATAAATGAAGGAATAAAAACAACAAAAGCAATAATATTCTTTATTAGGTTGATTTCTGCTGGTGCTAAATTATTTGATTGGTTTCTCCAAATATGGCAGGCATATGTCCAAGATAATGCAGCTCCTAATGCAGAAAAAATTCCAATCAAGACATTTAAAATAAAAGAAACTTCAAATCAAAAATTTATTGAGAATAACAAATAGTACATATAATAAAATAATGCAACCAGGAAGAAATTGAATATATTTTTTAAAAGAATTAAATTTCATTTAATTAATAACTAAATTGTATTTAGATTATAGTGATGCAAGTTAATTCTTGATCTAGTTAAAAAATATTATTAATTAACAATAAAAACATTTAAAGTATTCGTACATATGTACTCCTGTGAGAAGTGAGAAAGATAAAAAGAAGTAAATAGCATATATCCAGAACTGTTTGGAATATAGAATAGTTGCTGCATCTAATGTTGGATTTATTTGACTAATTTTCTTATTTGATAAGTTTTTTTGCTTTGAGGGCTTAAAACGAAATGAACTGATCATAAATTCCTTTTATTTTTTATCAAACTATAATTTTTCGCTTTGCGCAATATATCTTTTCTAAGATTATGTGGAATTAAAAACTTTGAGGATTTAAATTTTCACAACTATTTATTATTTGGGAGTATGACTCATTCTCTAATGGATTTAACAAATAAATACGAATTATCTTTAGGAAGAGAGCCATACGATGTGCTGGGATTTGATTCTGAAGATCAATTAAATCATGAAATTACAAAGTTGATCCAATTAAGACCTGAATTTGATAATCATAATAATATTAGCGAGGAAAATTAGGTAGTTATTTAAATATTTTTTTTTGGGTATAAGCTCTCTAATTTTTTCCTTCTTTCATTCTTATCTTTGAGTCGCTTAAGCTTTTCTTGTTTTTTATTCTCATCATTAATTTTATTATTCCTATATCCAATCCATAATAAAATCCATAGAATAATCGTCCCGATTAACAAACCAATATATGCATTGCTCATTGGAAATGTAGCTTCGGAATATTTTACGTAAGCAAAAACAATTATCATTAGATTAACTTTACAAAGAATAAAAAATTTCTGGGGTTAATTCCTTAAATTAAACTATTCCTCAAAGACATCAGATAGGAAATAGTAAATTTTTTCAAAATAATATTTTAAAAATTGCTAATATCAACTCTAATACAAATAGCTTTTTGAATAATTGGAAAAATTTGACTTAATTGTTATTGGAGGAGGAGCTGCTGGATTTATGACGGCAATAACTGCCGCTGAAAATGGAGCAAAAAGAATAAAAATACTTGAAGCTACAAATAGGACACTCGAAAAAGTAAGAATCAGTGGTGGGGGTAGATGTAATTTAACCAACGCATCATGGATCCCAAATGAATTGGTTGATAATTACCCAAGAGGTGGTAAAAAACTACTGGAATCTCTAAGCCGTTTTGCAACTGGAGATGTTTACGAATGGTTTGAGAATAAAGGATTAAAATTAAAAATAGAAAATGATAATAGAGTATTTCCTATCTCAGACTCATCAATTGATGTTGTTAATTGTTTAAAAAAAGAGGCAGAAAAAGCAGGTATTCAAATAGAACATAAGAATTTTATTAAGAAAATCAAAAAAGAAAGTTCAAGCTTTTTTAAAGTGTTCGTTAACGAGGCAGACTTTCTAATTGCTGAGAAAGTTATGATATCAACAGGTGGAAATCAAAGTGGATATAAACTCGCACAGTCATTGGGTCATAAGATTGTAAAACCTGTGCCTTCAATCTTTGCTCTGCATAGTAAAGATTCTGGACTAGAGGAATGTAGTGGAGTCTCAATTAAAAATGTTTCACTAAGGTTAATGGTCAAAGATAAAATTTTTGAAAATAAGGGTGATTTGCTAATCACTCATAAGGGCTTTAGTGGACCGAGCGTTCTAAAATTATCCTCAATTGCCGCAAGGGAATTGTCAATTGAAAAGTATAAATCTTTATTGAACATAAAATGGTCTAATTTAAACCAAGAAGAATTATTGGAAAAAATAGATCTCTTGAGAAAGAACAATGGTAAATCAACATTAAATAATGTAAGACCCGTACCTGATCTAACGCGAAGATTATGGTTATTTTTACTAAATAAAATAGATATTTGCGCAGAAAAAAAATGGGCTAATATTATTGCAAGTGAGAGAGATAAGATAGTGGAAGTGTTACTTGGGGAAGAGTATATAATCACTGGCAAAGGACCAACTGGTGAAGAATTTGTTACTGCTGGAGGAGTAGATACTAATGAAGTTAATTTTAAAACCATGGAAAGTCTGATATCTTCTGGACTATATTTTTCAGGTGAGATTCTGAATGTTGACGGAATTACGGGCGGATTTAACTTTCAACATTGTTGGACAAGTGGATGGCTGGCTGGTAAAGCTATATCAGAAGACTTTAAGTAACAATTCACTAAGTTTCTTCGTTTTTTATTAAGGATCCATTTAAGGAGGAGTGGATTCTTTGGACTTAATCCTAGACTTGAAATAGTTGTGAGATGTCAATGGAAAATATCACTTCTCCTGATAATAATGAACAAATTAGATTGAAGGCTCTCGCTGAATATAGGATTCTAGGTACTCAGCCAGAATCTTGTTATGACGATATCACTCAGATAGCATGTCTTACCTGTAATGTCCCAATATCATTGATGACCCTAGTGGATAAAGATCGTCAATGGTTCAAATCAAAAGTAGGAATGGAAAAGCAAGAAACTCCAAGAGATTGGTCTTTTTGTACACATGCAATTAAAGAAAATAGTCCCCTTATCATTGAAGATGCTTTTCAGGACAAAAGGTTTATAAATAATCCATTAGTAATTGGTGAGCCAAAAATTCGTTTTTATGCAGGTTTCCCCCTTTCAAATTATGAGGGTAACAAACTTGGTACTTTATGCGTAATAGATCGCAAACCTGGTAGTTTATCTTTTGATCAATGTAAAGTAATGGAACTATTGGCAAAGCAAATAGTATCTTTTTTGGATCTTCGTAAGCGATCTCTAAATCTGCTAGATGCATTATCCCATTTGCATAAACAAGATGGGATTTTGTCAGTCTGTTCATACTGTAGAGAGGTGAAGAATAGTGAGGGCGATTGGCAGCATATTGAAAAATATCTTTCACAGGTTAGTGATATAAAATTTAGTCACGGAGTATGTGATAAATGCATGGAAAAGCATTTTCCTGATGTTGTGGAGGTATGGAATAAGAGAGATTTATTGGATTTAGGCCAGCATAAGGTTTAGTTTCTAAATAATACAAATTAATCATTTTTCAAACTTGAAATAAAACGAATTTAGAATTAAATGGTTAAGATTGTATAAAATTTTGCATAAAGATGTTAATTGGAACTTTGACAAATGGAGATATTACCAAAAGTGCACTGGTTGCTTATATACATTATCTAGGCATTATTCTTTGTTTCGGATCACTTCTGTTTGAGAGGTTAACTCTAAATGTTGATTTGTCTAGAAAACAAGTAATCTCAATGATTGTAGCTGATGTAGTTTATGGAATTGCTGGTGTCGCTATTTTGATAACAGGTATTTTAAGAGTAAAATATTTTGGCCAGGGTGGTGATTTTTATACGAGTAATCCCGTTTTTTGGATCAAAGTCGGTCTTTATGTACTAGTTGGCCTCCTTTCCTTATACCCAACTGTTACATACATACTTTGGGCTATACCTTTAAGTAAAAATAAGTTACCAATTATTCCAGACACTCTTGTTCAAAGGTTTAGGCTTATCATTACTACTGAGCTAGTAGGATTTGCCACTATACCTTTTTTTGCAACTCTAATGGCAAGAGGTATTGGCTTGGGTTGAGGAATTTTATTAAACGTAAATGTGAAATAAGTAAATGTAAAACTTATAGGTGGGCATTGGAATTATTTATTTCTAATGAATCGGCAGAAATTATTTTTATTGGTTTGAATCCGTCAATGTCCAATAATTCATTTACAGACAATACAACTAAAAAGATAATTAGAATATGTGAAAACTTACATTATGGGAAGGTAAAGATAATTAATCTTTTTGCACTTATTGCAAAGTCACCATCTTTTCTAGAATTTCATAAAGATCCTATAGGTGAGATTAATAATAAAATAATAAATCAAAGCCTTGAATATTGGTCAATGAATAATTATTGTCACTTATGGTTAGGTTGGGGTAACCAAGGTGATTTACATAACAGAAGTTTTATAGTTAGAGAATTAATTAACGATTATTATTTAAAAAAGAGACAAAATTTTAATAATCCAATTAGTCCTCTTCTGATAAGAAAAACAAAGAATAACCATCCTATTCATCCTTTATACTGTAAAAATAATTCTAAATTGACTTCATATTTATAAATTTAGATTTTGCTTTTCTTAGCAAAATGATCTATTTATTATTAATAATTATTATGTTAATATAAATTTATAAGGTAAAAAATGAAAAATTCAAAGCAACATCGTAAATTAAATAATCTTCAAGTGAAAGCAGAAAAATGCCTCACTAGAGAGGAAGCTAAAAAAATCATTTCTAAAGCTGAAAAAACTCAGGAAAAAATTAATTATTAATGATATTTTTTCATTAATTAATCTACTATTTTAAATATTCAAAAATAGATATTTATATAACTTTTACTAACTATATTCTTAAATATTATTATGTCTTTTCAAGTTCTTAAGTTTAAGAAATCTAATCAAAGGTTTGTTTCTAAGAAAAGTTGGCTTAATTCTAAACATACATTTTCATTTGGTGATTATATTGATAAATCCTGGAATAATTTTGGTCCTATACGAGTTATTAACGAAGATACTATAAATCCTATGTCTGGCTTCGAAATGCATTCGCATCAGAATATGGAAATAGTCACTATTTTGCTTGAAGGATGTATTACGCATACTGACTCTATGAATAATAAGGGAGAAATATGTCAAGGTCATGTACAAGTTATGACTTCAGGCAAAGGTATATCTCATAGTGAAAAGAATGAAGAAAATAAAGAATGTAAATTGTTGCAAATTTGGATAACACCCAATAAGTATAATTTGACTCCTAATTACCAACAAAAACAGTTTGAAATTCAATCTGGTATTCAACTTATAATTAGCCAAGATAATGAAAATACACCCCTCAAAATCAGCCAAGAAATTAATTTATGGCGATGTACTGGCCCCTTTTACAATGACATTATGGTTTTACCTGAAAAGATATTTCAATATAATTGGATCCAGGTTATTGAGGGAGAATTGAAAATTTCAAATAAGTTAAAAAATAAGGAACAAAAACTTTCAAAAGGTGATGGTTTGGGGTTTAAAGTGACACATTTTGATGACATATTTTTTGAAACAAAAAAAGATACAGATTTATTGCTCTTCTCATTCAATTCTTTAAGAAATTATTATTCTTGATTTTTGTTAAATTCTTTCAAAGCATATAAAGCCATATTCACATGAGCTTCGAAAGCTCCAAGAGCTATTAATGATGATGAAGGTTCTTGATCAAGAAAATTAATGTTTTTACTTTTTACCTTATTAATTACTTTTTGTGAGATATTTTCCCATTCATTTATTACAGCTAATAATTCTTCTTTTTCTTTGGACTCGTTGCAACTATTTTTGTCTAAAAAATACTTCTCTTTTTTAGCATTGGACAAGAAATGAGATAATTTTCTGTGGCTTATAGATTGAGGCAAATTGTTTGATTCGCTCATTTTTAATTTAATTTCTAGGTTAAATTTAGCTAGATTCGTATATAAATTGATAGTGGTATCTTGGTTGTAATGACCGCCCATGAGCAATTTGCTCAGATTATTAATATTTTCTTTGTAGAGATAAATTTATAAGATATTTGAAATTTTCACCTCTATCTTCAAAGTTCTTAAATTGATCAAAACTTGAGCATGATGGTGAGAATAATATAGTTTCTATTTTTTCTTTGTTATTGTAATTCATCAACTCTTCAATGAGTTCTGCAAGCTCACTGTAAACAAAAATATCTTTTTCAAAACCACCAGCCAATAAAAATTGCTTCAATTGATTTGCACTTTCTCCATAAAGAAAAATTGAATGAGCTTTTTTTAATAAGGTTTTAACCCAAATTTGACTATTGCCCTGTTTTAATCTTCCTCCTGAAATAACAATTACTGATCCAGTTATGGAATTTATGCCAGCAATAGAGGAATCAAAATTCGTTGCTTTACTGTCATTAATAATTTCTATACTTTTATCTTTATGTATTGTTTCCATCCTATGAGGAATATATTTGAAACTAGCTAAAGAGTTTTTTATATTCTCTCCAGTTATCCCAATTGCTCGAGCGGCAGCAACAGCTAAAAGTAGATTTTGAATATTATGTCTTCCCTTTAGCTGAAATTCTTTTACTTTAAAAAGTCTATTTCCTCTCTCAACAACAAATTCTGACTCGTCTAACCAATAATCACAATCTTTCTTATTAGAGATTTCGTTATCAGAGGTTATCCAAATCCCTTCACAAAGTATATTTTTATATAATCTTAGATTGTAATCATCATAATTATAAATTCTTATTTCAGAACTTTTAATTAAGTTATTTTTGATATTGAAGTAATTTTCTAATGTTTTATGCCTTTCAAGATGGTCTGGTGTAAAAGTAGTCCAAATGCCAATTTTGGGTTGAATTTGATTGCATACCTCTAGTTGATAACTACTCAATTCGGCTATCAACCATTTTGTATTTTCATTATATTTTCTTTGATGGGCGAATTGACATGAAGGTGTTCCAATATTGCCTATTTTGGGAGCAAGTATTAAGTTCTTATTCAGAATGTGGCTTAATAAATAAGTAACTGTAGTCTTACCATTTGTGCCAGTTATGCCAACCCAATTTAGATCTTTTAAATTTTCCCATCCAATATTAATTTCCCCTTTAACTTTTATACCTAATTCTTTAAGAGTTAAAATTGTAGGATGATCAAGAGGTATCCCTGGACTAATTATGACCAATTCTAATTGATCAATAATATTAGATAATTCTTTGTACTCAAATGGTTTATTAAGGAAAACTTTCACTCCAATCTTTTCTAATTTTTTTTGGTTTTCTACTAATCCATTATCCAGTTTTGAATCATAAACTATTACTTTTACTCCTTTACTAGATAAGTATTTTGCGGCCCAAAAACCAGATCTACCTAAACCAATTATTAAGGTAAATTTTGATTTGGGAGGCTTTATTTTCGTTATCATTTATTAATTTCTTAGAGTTTGTTTATTATATTTACAGGTCAGTGATTTGACTTCTATTTTATTAATTGAAAGAATTATATTTTAAATAATTATTTAGTTCAAGAAATTTGTAATGTTATGGATACAGATTTTACAAAATATTGGTTTGATTGGTTCTATAAAAATTGGGAAGTATTTACTCCAGGAGATTTATTAGAAAAAGGACTTACATCATCTCAGTTAGCAGATAATTTTGTGAGTGCTAATCAAAAGGAGCTTAATGAAATTGCAAAAGAAATTGACCAATTAACTTATACTAATTTGGAGGATTACATGAAGTTGTCTGAAAGTGAACTCCTAATATTGAAATATTTTCTGAAATTAGTTAAAACTAATCTTACTATATAAATTTACTTAAAATCTCTTCACTTTTTACCCATAATTTCTCTCTTTCTAGGCTATTCAATGCACTTGGAGCTGTCGGAGATAGTTTTGGATAACCCCTAAAGTTATATTTTGGCCCATAATGTTCTCCACTGCTAGCTTCTGGCGAAGTTGCTGCATATAATTGTGGCAGAGCTCCCATGTCAGATGATTGAAATAATGGATTAAATATATTTAAAGATAATTCTTCCAAAATATTTGGTTTTGGTTTTTGAGCAGTAAATAAATTTGTTTTGGCAACTCCTGGATGCGCAGCAAGCGAGGCGACACCTTTTTCTTTAATTTTATGATGAAGTTCCAAAGCAAACATCACATTCGCTAGTTTACTATTAGCGTAAGACTCCCATTTATTATAATTTTC
>MDSZ01099069.1_pt1 | contig 11462 bp, 12 predicted proteins | sample 811201 | NCBI WGS metagenome assembly MDSZ01 (sample SAMN05326647, study PRJNA326480) | marine metagenome | isolation source: seawater | place: Indian Ocean: North | collected 2010 | reverse complement strand
TTGATTTGTAAAGATCATGGAGCGTTAAAGAATAGAAAATACCCGAAAGAGTAATTAATAAAGTTGTTATAAAGATAAAAACTTTTGCAGGTAGCACATCTTCTAAAAAGTCTTTTAGAGATAAATTATTATCAATCATTTTTTGAATTTTACATTAATTAACTATCAAACTCTTAAAGCTTTTGAAAAATCCAAGAAGAAAAGATTTGAGCAATAGGCATTTGAAATAAAATTTACGCTGAAGTTTTGTTTAAAATAATTTAAAAAAATGTGGTACCCAGGGCCGGACTTGAACCGGCACGAAGTCGCCTTCGAGGGATTTTAAGTCCCTTGTGTCTACCAATTCCACCACCTGGGCTAATCCAATAACTCCTTTAATATTTTTTTCATTTTAGGATCTTTTGAAGCTAATGCAACATTAGCTCTTATAAACCCATCTATAGACCCACAATCAAATACATCAGAAAAACTAACCATAGCATTCAACATGATGTCTGAACTTATTAAATCTTGTAATGAACTAGTGAGCTGAATTTCACCATTTCTAGAGGGAGAGGCTTTGCTTAGAAAGCTCATAATTTCATAAGGCAAGATATATCTTCCGATTATTCTGTGAGTAAATTTAGATTTTATTATTTTAGGCTTTTCTTTAAATTTAGAGATCCTTAGAAGTTTTATACTATTTTTTCTTTTGGGAAGAAAATCTACTATCCCATAATTTTTTGAATTTTTACTAGGTATTTTTTCAACAAGAATTTGACCCTCTCCTGACGAGTAATAATTTTCGATCATTTTTTTTAAATCTGATTTTGAAGAGTTTTGAAACAAATATTCATCAGGTAATAAAACTGCAAAAGGTTCTTCATTTATAAATTTATTAGCTTTAAAAATTGCATCGCCTAAGCCCAAAGGCTTATTTTGTCTGATTGATGCAATACTTACTTTCCTCGGAATAATATCCTTCACAGAGTTGAGAAGTTTCTTTTTTTTATTTTTTTCCAAAGAAGATTCTAAATAAAAATTAGAATCAAAATGATTTTCAATGGCCTCTTTATTACTATTTGTAATAAAAATTATTTGATTTATGCCTGCTTCAATCGCCTCCTCAACTACATACTGGATGATTGGCTTATTAAGAATGGGTAATAATTCTTTTGGAATAGCTTTGGACGCTGGTAACATCCTAGTACCTAATCCCGCTACAGGAATGATTGCTTTAGTAACTTTTTTAGTTCCTCCCATACTTATCCTCTAGCCTAGTAATGTCGTCCTCCGAAAGAATTTTTCCAAGTTGAACTTCAATAATTTCCAGATTATTTCTACCTGTATTTTCAATAGAATGAATTTCTTCTGGATTAATTGAGAAAGAATCTCCGTATTTGGCTAAGATCTTTTTTTTACCGATAATAATAAGACCTGTTCCATTAACAATAGTCCACTTTTCTGTTCTGTGTTTATGATATTGCAGGCTAATTTTTTCCCCAGAATTTATAATTAATTTTTTTACTAAAAATTTATCTCCTTTTATGAGATTTTCGAAAGATCCCCAAGGCCTATTTTCCTTATAATTGCTAAATTGTTTTGTGAGGTCTGAACTTGATTGAATTTTTCCACCCCCAACATCAAATACCATCTCTATGTTATTTTTCTTGCATACTTTATATTCTGGAATGTCATCAAGATTTTTTCGGTCTCCGCCGTTAGCAAATATATCAATTTTTCTTTTCTTAGCGAGATTATCTAAAGTTTTTTTTACGGTATGATCTTTGTCGATGGATTCAATAACTTCATCTACGCACCTAAAACCCAAAATTATTTGTTTTCTTTCTTTCGAAGGCATAAAAACATAATTTTTTTTATCTTGTAAAAATTTGTCGCTATTAACTATAACAATCAAATAATCACCAAGTTTTTTAGCTTCTTCAAATAACTGAAGATGGCCGACATGCACTGGATCAAAGCCGCCGCTTACTACAACCGTTCTCATAAAGACCGATAATTATAGCAAATGGAATAAAGTTCTACTTTTTTTTTGGAGGCTGAGGTCGGAATCGAACCGGCGTAGACGGATTTGCAATCCGCTGCATGACCACTCTGCCACTCAGCCAAATTTTAAAAAGTTCAATCTACTTGAAAAATATCTCTTGTAAATACTTTATTTTTTACATCTTTGAGTTTTGTTGATTTTCTATTAGTTAAGATTAAATCTGATTTTTTCTTAAATAAATTTAAATCATTTATAACTTTTAAACCCAGAAATTCTTTTTCTTTTAGAGTTGGGTCATAAATTATGATTTCTTTATTCGTTTTTTTAAGTCTCTTAATTATTCCTAAAATCGATGAAAATCTAAAATTATCTGAGTTTGCCTTCATAGAAAGCAAAAAAATTCCTATTACTTTAGCTGATGATTCAAATATTTTTTCGGAAATAAAATCTTTTCTGACCTCATTAGAATTAACAATTGCTTTTATTAGTCTTTGTGGCACAGAATCATAATTTGACAAAAGCTGCTTAGTATCTTTTGGAAGACAATAACCACCATAGCCGAAGGAGGGATTATTATAGAAATTTCCTATTCTAGGATCTGCTGAAATTCCAGAAATTATTGATTTAGAATCAAAGTCTTTATACATACTATAACTGTCTAATTCATTAAAAAATGAAACACGCATCGCCAAAAATGTGTTGGAAAATAGTTTTACAGCCTCAGCCTCAGATGATTTCATGAAAAAAGTTTTTGTTTTTTTCAAGGAAATTTCTTCCAATAGTTTAGAAAACTGTCTCGCTTTAGCATGTTTTGAACCAACGATTATTCTAGAAGGACAAAGGTTGTCTTCTATGCTTGACCCCTCTCTCAAAAATTCCGGTGAAAAAATAATGTTATTTGTCCTATATTTTCTTTGCATTATTTTTGTAAATCCAACCGGCACAGTAGACTTAATAACAATCAGAGAGGATTTATTATATTTTCTTGCTTGTCTAATAACGTCTTCGACAATGGATGTATCAAAATGATTCTTTTTTTCACTAAAATTTGTAGGTGTACATATTATTGTAAATTGTGACTTTTCAAGTGAACTTTCATAATCTGTAGTTGCAGAAATATTGAGGGTTTTATCTTTCAATAATTTTCTCAGTTGAGGTTCTTTGATATGAGTTTTTCTTTCTTGAATGAGCTTTACTTTTTTAGCATCCACATCCAAAAGAGAGACATCGTTTTTTTTTGCCAAAAGAACTGACAAGGATGTTCCAACATATCCTGCTCCGACAATTGTAATTTTAGTTTTATTTTTCATTCCAACTGACCAGATATTTTAAAAGAGAAATCCAAGTAAATATTGCGCTCATCATCAAAAGGATTTCAAAAAAAGAAAATACTAAATTATCAAAATAAGGCGAAATTAGTATGATTCCTAAACTAAACATTTGTAAGACAGTTTTTAACTTCCCAAACAAATCTGCTTTGACATCACTTAAATCTTTGGACTTTAATACCAAATGAAGCCTTAAAAAGCTTATAGAAATCTCTCTTGCAACGATGAGAATTGTAGAAAGAAAAATAAATAAGCTCTCAAAATAATAAGTCATCCAAATCAATATTATTGATACAAATAATTTGTCTGATAATAAATCAAGAATTGCTCCAACTTCGCTTGACAGATTATTTTTACGAGCAATGTATCCATCTAAATAGTCTGTTATCGAAGCGATTATAAATATTATTGCAGAGAGTAAATAAAATCCATTTTCAAAAAAAAAGATAATTGGTATTAAGAGCAATAATCTTGAAATTGATAAAAAATTTGGAAGATTCATATTAATTTTTTAGTTGAAAATGAATTTTTACCGCTTTCTTTTCTCCAATGCCTGGAACAGACTTCAAATCGTCTAATGATGCCTCATATATTTTATCAATGCCTCCAAAATGTTTGATAAGACTAATAGTTAATTTAATGCCTAATCCGTCAATATTATCTAGTTTAGATGAAAAGAGTTCTTTTGATCTTCTCTTCCGGTGATGATTAATAGCAAACCTATGTGATTCGTTTCGAATCAATTGAAGAAGTTTTGTTTTTTTGTCTGAGTCATCTAACTCAACACTTTTATTTGCATAATGCAAAATATCGTATTTTTCGTTTCTATTTGGTCCTTTTGAAACAGATATAAATTTTATTTGCTTTAAAATTTTTTTTTCTAAACATTTCATAACAGTATTTAATTGGCCTTTTCCTCCGTCTATCAAAATAACTTCTGGGAGACTGATGTCATTTTTTATTAAATTATTACATCTTCTTTTTATTGCCTCACTTAAAGCCAAATAGTCATTATTAAAGTCTTTTTTAATATTCATGATCCTATAATTTTTTTTACTGGGTCCGTCTTTAGTGATTGTTACGCATGAAGCAGAAACATTTTTTCCTGATGTATGACTTATATCAAAGCCTTCTATTTTATTGAGAGTTTCTATTTGTAAAAAATTTGCTAAGGACTCAAAAGAGGCATTCATCCATGAAAAATTTCTTATCCTCGATAGAGCATCTTCAGCCTGTGAAGAACAAATATCTATTAAATTTTTATTTTGTTTATTTGATTTATGAATGGTAATTTTTGGAGACTTTATTTCTGCTAAAAAATCTTTAGTTTCCTTTAAAATTTCTCCATCAAAGAGAAAATTAATTGCTTTTCTATTATTATTTTCATTAACATATTTCTCTAAGAAAGCTGACAACATTTCCTTGTCGGGAATGTCATCTTTTGAATCTGGAAAAAAATTTTTAGAGCTTGTTATCCAACCATCTTCAATTTTAAGAATACTTAAGCAGCAACTATATTTATTTCTTTTTACGAGTAGAACAACTAAATCATTAAAACCTGTTAGAACATTTTGTTTTTTCTGAGTATCTCTAATGGATTGAACTTTATCTCTATATACAGCAGCCCTTTCATAATCCTTTTTTAGTGAGTAAAAATCCATTTTTTTATTAAGGTCTATAATTATTTTTTGAGTATTGCCAGAAAGAAACTTAATAGCATTATTTACATCTAGAGAATATTCTTCTTTTGAAATTCTTCCCACACAAGGTGCTGAACACCTATTCATTTGATATTCGATGCATGGACGAGATCTATTTTTAAAATTTATGTCTTTACAGTTTCTTATTTTAAATAGAGATCTTATTAGGTCGATATTAAGTCTCATAGCTCCTACATTTGAAAACGGACCAAAAATTGTATTATTGGCATCTTTTTGTCTTGAAACATAAATTGCTGGAAAGTCTTTAGAAGTTGATAAATGAATTGCTGGATAGGACTTATCATCTCTAAATTGAACATTAAACTGAGGTCTGATTTTTGAAATAAGCCCTTGCTCTAAAATTAGAGCATCAGACTCTGTTCCGGTGATAATTATCTCAATAAATTTAATAGATGATTTAAGCTTAGCTATTCTTTTTCCATCACTTTTTCCAATTTTGAAATAACTTTTTACTCTATTCTTTATGTTTTTTGCTTTTCCTATATAGATGATTTCGTGTTTTGAATTGAAAAATTTATAAACGCCAGGAGATTCTGGAAGTTCTAAACCTTTATCGAATTTTATTTCTTTATTTGTAAAATGCGCTTGCTTTTCCATCTGGCCTTCTTTTATCAGAGAATGCTTCAATACCATCTTCCTTTAATAAAATAGAGTGTATCTCGCCTAGTTTTCTATTCATTAATTTTTTCTCTTTTTTTAGAGATTCTATAAGACTTTTTTCTAGCTCTTCATAAAATAAAATATTTGGTAAATGTTGGAAATGTATTCTACTTTTATTAGACGATTCTTCTAAAGACATTTGAAAATCTAGAACATTTAAAATTTCCTGTAATACGGTTGTAATAATTGTTGAGCCGCCTGGAGAACCTGTAACTAAATAAGGTTTATGATCTTTAAAAATTATTGTTGGAGACATTGAAGATAAAGGTGTTTTTTTTGATTCAATTTTGTTTGCTTCAGATCCTACCAAGCCATAAGCATTAGGATGTCCTGGCTTCGATGAAAAATCATCCATTTCATTATTCATAAGAATTCCTGTACCGGGAGGTATTATGCCGGATCCATATGCTGTATTTAATGTATAGGTGTTGCTAACTACATTACCCCATTTATCTACAATAGAAAAATGAGTTGTTTCTTCTCCTTCAAATATATTTAAATCAACTTTTGAAGGGGGTTTGCTTTTAATTATTTTTTGAAAAATTTCTCTAGCATATTTTTTTGATGTTAGAAAATTCTGTGGTACATCAAAAAAAGCTGGATCTCCAAGGTATTTGGCTCTATCTCTGTACGCGTAATCCATTGCATAGATTAAGATCCTTAAATAATTTTCTGAGTTATGTTCTAGTTTACTCAAGTCAATATTTTCAAGAATATTCAAAATCTGGACTAGTGCAATTCCTCCTGAACTTGGAGGAGCCATAGAACAAACCTCATAAACTCTGTAACTTCCGCAAACTGGATTGAGAAGTCTGAGTTTATATTTTTTTAAATCCTCAAGGCTTAAAATACCACCACTTTTTTGAAAAAAATTTGCAATTTTTCTTGCTGTTTCTCCTGAATAAAACTCTTCTTTACCTTTTTTAGCTATTCTCTCAATAGTATCAGCAAGATCAGTTTGAATTAAGATATCTCCCTCATAAAATCCATTAGCTCTTGTAAAAATTTTTTTTGCTTCTTCGTTTTTGGAAAACTTTTCTTTGTATTTGTTAAGGTTTTTTGCCTGAAAATCAGATAAAACAAAGCCTTTTCTTGCAAGTTCAATTGATGGATTAATTAAGGTTTTGATACTCTTTGTTCCATATTTTTCTGATGCATAGAACATACCTGATACAGTTCCGGGTACTGCTGAAGCTAAGATAGAATTTAAGCTTAATCCTTTTATAATTTTTCCAGAATTATCTTGAAACATTTTCTCAGAAGCTTTTATAGGAGCTCGTTCTCTATAATCGATGGAAGTTGTTTCATTTTTTTCAGCTAGGTGTATTAACATGAATCCGCCACCCCCAAGATTTCCTGCCGAGGGATTTACTACTGCTAGTGCAAATGCAACTGCTATGGCTGCATCAATAGCATTGCCTCCTTCATCTAAAACTTTCATCCCTATATCTGTGGCCAGATGATGTCTTGAAGCAACAGCATAAGACTCTGCTTTTAAAAATGAAGAATAAAAAAACAACAGGATTAGGAAAAATGCTGTTATAAAATGTTTTGAGATATAGATTTTGCTAATTCGGCTTATCTTCAGTGTGCCTCTCACCATTAAAAATTGCGGCAAATTCTAAAATCTCATTAGACTCATTGAAGACTCTATGAAATGCTCCATCTTGGACAGGTATGACATCTCCTTGCTTTACTTCAAATTTTGAGTCATCAATTTGCATAATTCCTTTGCCCTTGTAAAAAACATAAACTTCTTCTTGGCCTTCATGTTTATGACCAGAGGTGCTTTTGTTTGGGTTTAGCTTAGTTATGCTAGGAACAAGTTTTGACAAAGAGCTATTGTCTAAAACAACATATCTATCGTCTTTTTTAACTATATGCCAATTGTTATCCATTTATTAAATTATATATGATTCAACTTTTTTTATCATTTTAGAAACATTCTGTGAGGAAGTTATTTCTCTACCTAAAACAATATAATCACTTCTATTTTTTGTAGCTTCCTCTAAGGTTGCTACCCTAGATTGATCATTATTGTTTTGCTTAATCCTTATACCAGGAGTTACAGTAATAAAGTTTTCGCCTAGATTTTGTTTTATTTCAGGAACTTCTAAGGCTGAACATACAACTCCATCGATATTATTTTGCTTAGCACTTATTGAGAGGACTTTCACTAATTCGTGGATTTGCATTTCAAAGCCCATATCTTTAATGTTATGTGGATCTAAGCTTGTGAGTATAGTAACTCCAATTAAAAGGGCTTCACTTTCAGCATGATCTCTTGCTTCTTTAGCGGCCTGTATCATCTCTTCACCACCGAGGAGATGGATATTTGTCATCCAAACTTTGTGATTTAGTAGGTTTTTCAATGCTTTGTATACAGTATTTGGAATGTCATGAAGCTTTAAGTCTAGAAAAATATCAAATCCTTGCCTATTTAAGTTTTCTAAAATTTTTGGGCCTTGGCTAGCAAAAAGTTGTTTTCCAACCTTTAATCTATAAAGATCTGGATCTAAATGATTTACAATGGAACTTACTTCCTCAATGGAGTCAAAGTCTAATGCTACGATAATTTGCTTAGGTTTAAGAATTTTCACTACTGTTATCAGAGGAAACTTTAAGATTTCTTCTAAGCAACCTAGGTAACTGAAGAATTAAAGAAACCACAGTTCCAATAAGAACAGAAAAAATCATAGAAAAACCAATAGATACTCCTTCAATTTTAAAAAAGAATAAATCCAATACAATTATGTCTGTATTGAGGTTTGAAAAAATGAAAAAAAATGCGATGAGAAGGATTAATAAAATGAAATAAAAATATCTCATTACGTTATTTTAACACAGTCTTATTAACTCTTTGTTTCAATAATTTTGAAGCCCTGAAATAGGGTATGGATCTTTTTGGAAGTTCTATAGATTCACCTGATTTAGGATTTCTTGCTCTAATCGATTTTCTATCTCGAATACAGAAAGAACCAAAGCCTCTAATCTCAACTCTATCTCTACTTTTCATAGATTCGATTATTATTTTTTGGATTAGATCAACTGAAAGGTTTATATCTATTTCGTTGTAATCATTAAGGTTTTTAGAAAGTAAAGAAACAAAATCAGATTTCTTCATTTAATCCTTTGAAGAATCGTTTAATTCTTCTTGAATTAGATCACCAATTGAAGTTTTAGTTTCCGATTCAATTTTTTTGTTTTTTGAAATATTTTCTTTAATCAATTGTTTTTCCTGAGATTTTTCTAAAGCAAAGACTGATAAGTTTACTTGCCTATTTTTTCTATCTATTGATGTTACAAGAGAGGTTATATTGTCTCCTTCAGAGGGAAGATTATCTTTAAATTCTTTAATCTTAATTTTTCCAATAACTTCTTCAGAAAGGTTTATAAAGACTAAATCTTCTCCTAATGAATCTACCATGCCAGAAAGTTTTGTTCCTTTAGGGTTATCCTTCGCAAATGTATCGAATAAATCCTCAGATAACTGTTTTATTCCTAATGATATTCTTTCTTTGTGAGGATCAATTCCAAGAATAACAGCTTCCACTTCTTGGCCTTTTGTATATGATTTAACTGCCTCTTCTTCAGATTTATTCCAAGAAAGATCTGACAAATGAACAAGTCCGTCAATGTTTCCAACAAGTCCAATGAACATTCCAAAGTCAGTAATAGATCTTACCTCGCCTTTTACAACATCCCCAAGACTATTATTTTCTGAAAAAGTTAACCAAGGATTTTCTTGACATTGTTTCATTCCTAGGGAAACTCTCCTTTTTTCTAAATCAATTTCTAAAATCATCACTTCAACTTCATCCCCAATAGACACTACTTTTGAAGGATGAATGCTTTTGTTAGTCCAATCAATTTCAGAAATATGCACCAATCCTTCTGTGTTTGGATCTAGTTCCGCAAAAAATCCATATTCAGCAATAGAGGAAACTTTAGCTTTGTGGATTGAATTAATTGCATAAATGTCCTTTATGTTTTCCCAAGGATCGTTTGTAAGTTGTTTTAGTCCTAGAGAAATTCTTAATTTTTCTTTATCAAAATTAGTCACTTTAAAATCAAGCTTGTCACCAATATTTAGAACTTCCGAAGGATGATTTATTCTTTTCCAGGTAATATCTGTAATATGTAATAGGCCATCCACACCCCCCAGGTCAACGAATGCGCCATAATCAGTTAAATTTTTAACTGTTCCAGAAATTAGTGAACCTTCTTGGATAGTAGCAAAAATCTTTTCTCTTTCTTCTGAGTTAAGATCCTCTTGAACAGCTTTTCTAGAAAGGACAACATTGCTTTTCTCCTTATCAAGCTTAATAACTTTAAAATCTTGGAAGGTCTTTTCTAAGTGATCGAAACTATCTAATGGTCTTGAATCTACTAAAGACCCAGGTAGAAAAGCTCTAACACCCGCAACATCAACAGTCATACCGCCACGAACTTTCCCGGAAATATAACCTTTTATTAATGCGCCAGTTTCTAATGCTTCTTCCAAGTTTTTCCAGCTTTCATCATGCATAGCCCTTATTCTAGAAACTCTTGTAGAACCATGTCCGTCTTCAACAGCTTCAAGAGATACCTTCACCTCATCTCCTATTGAAAGCTCTTCGTCTGCTTCATCAGCTAAAAATTCTGTTCTGGGAATAAGAGATTCTGATTTCAAACCAACGTGCACGGTCACCCAGTCTGAAGTTAAGTCAACTATCACTCCTGAGATCAGAGCTCCTTGTTCAAAGTTCAAGGAAGTAAGACTTTCGTCTAAAAGTTTTTCAAATGCTGTCTCTGTCATAATTTTTTAAAATTCTCCATTACCTTTTCTTCAACTTTCTCAATACTTAAATTACTTGTATCAATTATTAGTGAATCATCAGCAGGCTTTAAAGGAGATACATTTCTATTCATATCTTCTTTATCCCTTTGCTGAATTTGCTCCAAAAGGTCGTGCATGATAACGCTCATACCCTTTTCTTTCAACTGATTTGCTCTCCTTGCTGCTCGAACTTCAGGTGATGCTTGAAGAAATACTTTTAAAGCCGCTTCGGGAAAAATTTTAGTTCCCATGTCTCTGCCGTCCGCAATAAGACCTTTTTTTGGATTGTAAGCATTTCTTTGAATACTAATTATTGCATTTCTAATTTCTTTTTCTTTAGCAAGTTCCGATGCTCTAGACGCAATATTTTCATTTCTAAGCTCTTTTCCTAAAACCTTCTCATTAAGCTTTATTTCACAAATACCTTCGTTAAAATTTGTAATAAGTTGAATTTTTGATTTATTTAGATATTGGACAATTTCTTTTTTTGTCTTTAATCCTTCTCTTAAGCTCAAATACCCAAGCAATCTATAAAGCAGTCCACTGTCAAGAATATGCCAATCTAGTTTTTCAGCTAGCGAAAATGCAAGAGTGCCTTTTCCAACTCCACTTGGACCATCTATAGTTATTATATTTCTAACTAATTTCAAAATTACATCCAAGCTTTTTACCCAGTTTAATAAATTCTGGAAATGAAGTGTTTATGCTTTCAGGTGAAGCGATTTCAATAGAAGAATTACTATTCAAGCCTGCTATAGCAAAAGACATGGCAATTCTATGATCATAGTGAGTCTCAGCTAAGAAATTTGGTGATTTATAATCTTTTCCCATGCCTTGGATACAAAAAACATTACCATCCATAAAATTTTTTATCTTCATTTTATCTAAACCGTCTTGCATGGCTTTTAACCTATCGCTTTCCTTATGCTTTAATTCTTCAATCTCTT
>MDSZ01015196.1_pt1 | contig 11462 bp, 13 predicted proteins | sample 811201 | NCBI WGS metagenome assembly MDSZ01 (sample SAMN05326647, study PRJNA326480) | marine metagenome | isolation source: seawater | place: Indian Ocean: North | collected 2010 | reverse complement strand
TTTTTTGCTTCCTTTTTCATATCTTCTAAAATTTTTCTATTATCTTCAATATTTTGTTTTGTTAATTCACCAGTCTTTGACTTTTGGTTTTTATTGTCAAAAAATAAGGGTTTGGTCAACAATTTTTTTATATCACCCGATTGACAAATATTGCAATTGTCTTGCGTTTCGCTCATCAAATGATATGCAAAAAAATTTTCATCACAACTATTGCAGTGATAATAGTACTTTGGCATTATTTTACCATGTTAAGTAAGTCTTGTTCAGTAATTTCCTGTTCGTTTGAAAAACGAACTGTTGGTGGATTAACAACAATTAATCCATCATCACTGTGATCTAGTTCAAATCCTTTCAAAATAGGCACAATATCCATCTCATTTAAAAGTGATTCCTGTAGCGCCATCATCACTGCTCCAAGCGCTTGATTAGAAAGTTTTAAAGTTTGTCTTTCTTCTTGATTTTGAAACTCCATTTTTACTCCTTATTATTAAAAAACGTTTCAGCGTTTATATTCTTATCGTCGATAAACAAATCATATGTGGGTTTACCAAATTTAAGGTCATGATATTTAACACCCCATTCAACAAATTGTTCTTTGGTGGTTTCAGACCAATCTATTCCGGATCCAGTGCCCCTAGCCGTCCAATATACAATTGTGTTACCCTCATCGTAAAGTTGATTTATTTTATTAATATTCTCACGTATTGGTTTTGCTAGAGAGTAATTTCTGCAATTAGGTGTGATGCACACTGTTTCATCAATGTCAACATAAATAATCATATTATACCTTTATTAAAAAATCTGTAACTGGCTTTTTCCAGTCTGGTAGGGCATCTACCGTTGCTTGGTTTACATAAAACTTTTTTGCTTGGCTTAAGTTTCCGCCCTCTATTTCAGGGTGAATTAAATAATTTATCGTAAACATTGTACGCTCACCCTGTTTAATTTGTAAGCCCTTATGAAAACCATTTGTTGTGGCAATTAATAAGTCTCCATAATTTGCTGTCAAATATTTGATTCTATTCTTACCATAAACCTTTTCAATCTGATCATCTGGCCAGCGGTGATACTGGGTCCAGTGCGGATTTGCTGGGACCTGCCTGTTGCTACCTTCAACATAAGTAAAAGGTCCATTATTTATGTCAACATCGTTAAGGTACACAAAAAACTTAAGCAACTTAACTGGACTATTAAAATCCCTATGAAACATGTTTGTACCAGCAGGGGGATTATTGGTGGGAAAACTTTTTCTTAAATTACATGTGCCAAGACCGGGCATACAGTTAAAGAAAGCTGATGCAATTTTTATAATCCTTTCGTCTGTGGCTATATCAAGGGTGTATTGAGCATTTAAGTACGGCTCAATAATTTGTTCATGACAATTATTTTGTGTAAATTTTGTGTTTTCTTTATTTTTAAATTTTTCAGCGACATGTTTTTTGAATTGTTCTAATTTATTTAAATCAAAAAAGTTATCTATTTTTGAATAACCCATGTCATTTATTTGATCAACATATTTTTGATATTTTTCATCAATTTTAAAATCGTATTTTTCCCTTCTTTTTAAACAGTGGTCATTATAGAAATTAACTGCTGCGTATCCGCCGCGGTAATATTGCACATCTGACTGTGTGTAAAATTGAACTTCTTTCATAACTTGTATTGTACCACATCTTTAATAGTTTTGTTTAAGGGAAATAGCCTCTCCGTAAATGCTGTTGATACATTGTCTGGATGCCCCTCACCTAAATTGTAAATCTCAAAATTATAATCCTGCTGTAGTTGAGTAATATATTCCCAATAGATAAGATATTGTCTCTCTTGTAATCTAGGGCTATCTTCTCTATAAATTTTAATCCAGTTAGGCAACTTTTTATTTCCATTAAACGCGTGTTTTAGATTACCATCAACATCTATAGCAGAGCTACCATCAATTCCAACAATGCCAATTTTTGTAGCACCTAACATAATTGCTAAAATTACCATGCGATTTCCAACACCAGAGCATGATCTGTATCGGGTGTTAAAGACACCGCAGCTGTGTGGATATTTATTTACAAATTGTTTTAAGTATTGCCATTCTTTTATATCATCTCCACGTTCTATTTCAAACCACATCTTAAGATTTTTGTTTTCAATATGTTCAATTAAAGTTTTGTTATTTACTAAATCAAAACCGGGAGCCATGGTACTGAAAGATACAAATTGGTTTTGTAATTTTTGGTTGAGATAGAACTCATTACTAGACCAAATAAAATCAAATTTATCCGACATTTTTTCCCATGAGCAGTCGCGGGTTGAAGGTCCACCTCCTACTATAAGAACAGACTTACCACTTAGATCTTCAAATTTAGGTGATGGGCTAATAATTATTTCTTTGTTTTGCACAATTTTTTTGTTAGGCAAATTATTTATTACAAAATTTTTCATCGCCCATTTACTAGATAGCCAAGAATCTTTGCTGTCGCTAAAGTTATGTCCTTTGCCAAATTTTGTTTCACGATATTGTTCCGCGGAAAATAAATTAAGCAACATACTGTCCCGCGTGTCTCGAAGAGATTTAGTTATTGTAAGATCGCACCAAATCGAAGCATTATTCCAATCAACTACGCTATTATTTCGATTAGCATTAACGTCTTTAATATATGCTCTTACCATGGGCTCATATGTTGGCGATAAAAATAGCCCATCTTTGTAGATCATTAAACAGTTAAGATACTCATCTCCTAACTGAAGCATTTAAATTTCACCTATCTTTTTTAGTTGTGTATACATCGACTCATAAGCTTTAAACTCCCACTCGTAATCCACGTCAAACGCGTCAAACTCTGGCATTGGCACTAACTCAATATCGCCCGGCGTGTTAAAGTCTCCCATCCATATACCGTCTCCTATGGTATCTAAACGACTTGCATAAAGACAGTGTGCAGCTTCGTATGTCGCTTCCACCGCCTTTGTATTCATACATGGTTCACCCTCTGGCCACTCATTAATCATATTCCCTGCGTCATCCCAAAAATAGTTCTTCTTTGGTAGCACAGCAAACATGCCGTCAGATGAAGAGTTAACATACGATTTAAAAAATTGATCTATAGTTTCTGTTCTAAGCATTGGCGCGCATGCATTAACAAACACAGTGTATTTAAACGGAATCTTATCCCACCATTCATACATGTCTTTTATGTGACTACCTTCACCTCCATCCCAAAATGCTGATTTTCGTGAACGCTTAAAAATATTAATGCCGTGTTTTTTGCCTATTTCTATTAATTCAGGCTCATACACAGAAAGAACAATATTCTCTTCTGGGATAATATTTGAAGCAAGTAATTTTTCTAAACATATGTCTGTTAATGTTGTGCCCGCGAATGGCTTAACCATTTTTCTTGGGCAGCGCTGAGATGAAAGTCTTGCCTGAACAATTACTGCTATTTCTTCGATCTTTTTCATTGTTCCTTCTTTTTTAATACGGCTTCTATTTGAAATTCACCAACAGGATGTAATTTACGGTGATGTTCTGGTCCAACGTTATCTTGCCCTGGCCAATTATCGTCACATAGCTTTATGTAAACAAGCTCTGCGAAAGGGTTTAAGATTTCAAGGGTCTCCTTGAATGAATGTGTATCAGGCTTTTCAGCTTTGTCTAGCAAAAAAAAGCACTTGTGATCCCTGTTATACTTTGATGGTAAAGTTTTTTTATTTTCATATAGATCACGATCAGGAACACAAACTATTAAATATCCGCCGGGTTTAACAATTCTAATCCAATTTTTAAGAGCTGTTTCTCTATCATGTATGTGTTCTAAAATGTGAGAAGCCATAACATAGGAATATTTATTATCCGGAACGCCCTTCATGTGCGTGGCATCTCCAGAGCCCAATGTTTTATCCCAAAGTTTAACATCTGTTGAGATTGACCTTTCGTGCGAGCTGCACCCTATGTCTAGCCCATTTCCGACTATATATTTTTTATAAAAGCCTTCGGATAACCTTCTTTCGTATGCTCTGGAGTTGTTTCCTTTTAGCGGTTTTCTAATTTTTGATTTGGTCACGCTTAATCTCCTTTTTCTAATCTATAGCTATCGCTGTCAAAATGTTGTGTTGAAAATTCAAAAAGTTCTGTGTCTTCGAGAGCCACCATCTGGTGTCTTAATCCTCTGTAGACATGGAAGTTATCTCCCTTTTCAAGAATTAATTCTTCTGCTTTGTCAATATTATCATTCTCAGAATACTTAACTAACATTTTTCCAGATTGAATGTAAAACACCTCGTCTTTTAAAACATGATAATGCCAAGAGCATCGCTTTCCTTTAACAAAATAAAGTAATTTACCACAATACTCTTCATTGTTGACAATCCACTTTTCAAATCCCCAACCTTTGGGAACAAATTTCATTTCATCCATTTGTACCATTTTTCTCTACTTCAAAATAACGTAGCTTTTGCGCGATTGGCACCTCATGTTGAAGAAAGATTTTTTGACCAGTTCCCATCGTATTGTTAACTTGTCTCGATTCTCTAACCAAGTTTTTTAACTGTTCTTCTTCAATCGAAGCAGACTGATCGGAGCCATACATGTTCTTATCTAATGTAATGTGTCGCTCCAACGCTGTAGCACCTGCAGACACAGAGAGTAAGGATGGTAAAATGCCGGACTCATGACCACTATATCCAATTGGACAACCATATCGATCTGATAACGTTCTGATCATATTAATGTTACAATCCTCATCTTTGCACGGGTAAGTTGAAACACAATGGAATAGAGTAAAGGGACAATCGTGATTCCTAAAAATAGCTACGGCTCTATCAATATCAAAAAAAGTTGACATACCTGTGGAGATAAACGTGTGCCGTTTCTCGGAAGCAACTTCATTCAGCAATTCATCATGTGTTAACATGGCTGATGCGATCTTGTTAAATGGTAGATCATATTGTCGTAAAAACTTTTGACTTTCTACATCCCATGCTGATGCAGACCAAAGAATATCAATTTCCTTGCAATAGCGATCAATTTCATCATACTCTTCTTTGCCAAACTCTAAACCTTGCTTTTGATCTCTTTGGGTGGTTCCCCATGGGCTTTGTCTAGTTGAGTTTAAATACTCCTGTGTGTAAACAGTGTTAATATCCCTCTTTTGAAACTTTACTGCATTACACCCGGAGTTCTTTGCCATGTCTATTAATTTTTTTGTAATATCCATGTCGCCATTATGATTAATACCAATTTCTGCTATAAAAAATGGAATGTTCAGTGTGTCTTCGTATGGGTTAAAATTTAGTGTCATGTGTTCTCCTTTTTTAAATTATGAATAAATTTATGTTGTTTTTTCCCGTATCCTAAATTTTTGAATAATGTATCGGGATATTTTTTATTTATAAAGTCCCACAGTATTTTATATTGTGAGATGTGGGCATCCTCAATTTGATGTTTTGTCATCGCCATGAAACCGCTAGGTAGTGTATTCTTACCGGGCTCAAATGAGTGTTCACCTTTTATTTGATAAGAAGCCCCGTCAAAGCCAACAAAATCAACCTGTTGACATTTTAGCGCTGCGGCAAATATTAACATTCTGGCGCCTATTCCAATTTTACCATAAAAATTAGTGTGCATCAAGAAGTATTTGTCATAATCATCAAATTTATAATTAACCCAATCATCATGAACCTCAAATCCTATCAATGGTCTATAGTTATCGCGATACTGTATAAACTCACGTGATAATAAATCAACTTCTGGCATTATCAAAGCCAGATCTACTTTATGGTTTTTTAATTTTTCATTTTTAAAAAAATGATTACACGACCATGTATAATCATAATTAGAAAAATCAATATTTATATCGTTAAAAGACGGACCGCCACCGATCAACAAAATTTTAGAATTTTTATAATCTTCAAACTGTTTTAAATTTGAGTATACAATATGAGAATCTGCTATGACAGATTTTACAATCTTCTTAAAAGAATGCTCACCTGAGTTTCTGCAATCATCTATGACCCATTGTGGAAAGCTTTTGATTGCTCTGTGGTGTTGATAAGGGCTAAACAAAATTCAGTTACCTCTAAGTTTTAATCTTATGGGAAGCTCGCCATCGGTTACTACTTTTTCTCCGTTACCATAAGCAGTTTCTAATTCTCTAACACCCTTAACTAATTTAATCAAACCTTGTGGCTCTACAGATGATAAATGATCAGAACCCCACATTGTTCTATCAAGAGTAATGTGTCTCTCAAGTATGGTAGCACCTAAGTATATAGCGGCGACGGTAGTGCCTAATCTAAATTCATGACCACTATATCCAACTTCACAATCATATCTATCTTTTAGTGTTTGAATACATTTAAGGTTTAAATCCTCCAAAGGAGCCGGATAGGTAGAATTACAATGAAGTAATGCAAATTGTGCATTTTCTTCTCTCATCCATTGTACAGCAAGGTCTGTCTCATCTAAAGTTGACATACCACAAGAAAATATCACCTTCTTACCCGTGCGCGCTGATGCTCTCATTAGTTCCTCATTTGTTAACATGGCGGATGGCATTTTAATAAAGGGTAAATTGTATTGCTCTAAAAATTTGAGACTGTCCATATCCCATGGACTAGCTGACCACGCAATGTTTTTTTCTCTGCAATATTCCTCTATTTGATCATATTGTTCTTTGCCAAACTCCATTCGATACTTGTATTCAAGATACGACATTATGCCCCATGGTGTATCTCGCGGGACCTGTTTTTGGTGTTCTGGCACACATACATCGGGATTACGTTTTTGGAACTTGACTGCATCACAACCTGAAACTGCAGCAATGTCGATCAACTTTTTGGCTGTTTCTAGTGAGCCATTGTGATTAATGCCAATTTCTGCTATGATGTAAGTTTTCACAATTTAATCCTTTCAATTTTATCATAAACAGCGCTTGAGCTAGCAACTTTAAGACTGATACCTCTCTCTTTTAACCAATAATACAATTCCTTTGATGCTTCTCTGGTTGCTTTTATCTCCCAATCTAATATGTCGCCTCGATTAAACATGTTTTTAGTGTTTCCATAAAAGTGATCGTACGTATTGCTATCAGGATTTTCTTGACGAAGATCCCATCCAAGGCAAACTATCTCTTTAAATCCCATGTGAACAGCCATATAGAATACTGTTTCGTACATTATACCCGGTCCACAAGGTCTTGTCAAGGAATTGTCAATCAAAAAATCTTCAAATTTTTTAGTTACTGTAATAAATTCGTTATTTATTTCAGTTCGAATCGGTATCTTGAAGAATATATCTTGCTTCTGTGCCGGGTGCCATCTTTTACCTAAATCATAATTACTACTAGCGACTATGATTGGTCTAGTATTTTCGTCATACTTATAGTGACGATCAACAGGCTTACCTATTGGGCTTGGTAAATTTGCACAATTAAAAAAATGAAAATCGCTTACGTTTGAAAAATCATTATATGCTTGTTTGACAGCTAGCACATACTTATCAGATAAAAAATCATTGAGATAGTCTTTGTCATATTCGCTAAGTGAAGGACCACAACTAAGAACATATAAAGTTTCGCCGTTGTAAGAGTCTTTCAATATATCTATTTTACTCTGTAAACTGTCAGTTGCAGACATTGATTTTATTAGTTTATTTCTTTTTGCTTGTTTATCAGACAAAGTTTTTTTATCATCTTTTGTAACAAAGTCAATTATATTTTGAGCTATATTTGTTGGATCAAAATTTTTATTTTCTAATAGATTATTTTGCAGTGATACGCCTTCGCTCTGTAACTTATTTTCTTTCCACATATTATAAGCTAATCTTAATTTGCTTCTTGCAGATGAAACATTAGACTCAAACCACTCACTATGCAGTGGATACGCTATGTCAGGAGTGATACATGTGTCCCACATTCCATCAACCATAAATTTATTGTCCTGCGAAACATAATCTATGTGCCCTCCTTCAGATGGTACTAGAACTGGCAAGCCATGTAAAATTGACTCAAATATAGTCAACCCAAATCCCTCACCACGTGGTAGCAAGGCAAAAATATCACTATTTTTATACAGCCAATTAATGTTTGATTCAGGAAGATAATCTGCCATTAAAAGAACGTTGTTCTTTTTATTTTCTTTCATAATTGCATTTCTTATATTATTAACATTATTTGCAACATGTTGCGGCGTCGGTGCCTCGCCACTTCCAAATGTTTTTAAAACAAGAACGCAGTCATCTTTGTCACCTAATTCAGCAGTGAATGCTTTTATTAATTTTTCAAAACCTTTCCTATGTGTCCATTGCGACATTGAAAACACAACAAACTTATCATCTAACGCGATTGGAAGATTAATAGCAGCTTCCTTGCTATCACTGACATCAAATATTGGATGTGGTGCGAGCAAAACATTATCACAATATTTGGAGTACATGTCTGCGTTCATTTTACAAGCTGTGATTATGCTGTGTGGCTTGAACCACTCCAGACATTCTTTCCATTCTGTGCTAATATCAGTTGTTTCCCATACAACCAAATGATGATTTCTTTTCGCAGACTTTATTATCTTGAGCAGCGCTGGGTTATAAGTGTCTTTTGGTGTTTTAAATCTGTCGTCAGCAAATAATGGCATTGGTGTTGGCATATGCCAAATACAATCGTAATCATTATCAGATATAAAATTTTGTATTTCTAAGTCGCTCTCAAAACAATATTTTGTTATTAACTGCTCTTCTCTTTCAGTAAAGTTTTTTAAATCTTCAGAGGCAAATGGAGAAACAGGGATATATATTTTTAATTCAACGTTATTCTTATCAACAACTAAATCCAAAATTTCAAGATACTTTCTTGCAGCAATACCATACCCAGACAGATCCATGAATTGCGCGCAATAAACAATTTTTTTCATAATACTATTACTTGAGATTGCTCTTCAGTAAACGCACTTTCAACCGAGCTTACAAAATCTGCGTACATTTTTTCTTCACTAAATCTATCTTGCAGTTCCAATGCATATTTACAAGTATCGGGCTTATTACCAGAAGTTATATCGTTATAACACTCTCTCATTTTTTGCTTAACAGAGTTTTTTCTTGCAAACGACCACATACTACCGGGCTCGACAACACCTTGCCATTCGGCTTCCTGTTGGACCGGTTGAATGTCAAATGAGATATTGTAAAAATGCTCTTTACCTTTTTCATCCATTAGGAAATCTAATTGACCCGACCATCCGGGTGCGATTACTGGTAAACCGGAATAAGCCGCTTCGAATAAAGGCAACCCAAAACCTTCTCCATGAGTTAAAGAAACAAACGCTTTTACTTTTTCGTGTAAATAAACTGCATGTAATTCTTCATCGCTCATTTCACCATGAAGCAAGTAAACCTTACATTTTTTATCAGTCTTATCATCTGTATTGATTACATTTTTTATTGCTTCTTCTGTGTGTAACCGGTCAATTAATGAATTTTTTGCAAGATTTGTTTTAATGATTAATCCAACCTCCTCATCTCTAAACTCGTCAATAAACCATCTAATTGTGTTTGGTATATTTTTTCTAACACCCATCTGAGAAATCATCAAAAAATTAAAATCAAAGTCTAAATTTAAATCAATATCTGGCAAATTCTCATACTTTTTAACCGGATAGTTAACGACGTCAATGGGCACTTGTATTCTATAGTCGTCAATTTGTTCATTTGTTTCTTGATTAACAGCCACCGCCGTTGTGTTCAAAAAAACATTTTTTGAATGATTTGAAACAACTATTAGCTTATTCATTTGATTACTGACTTCAAGCCACTGTGGAGCAACTTTAGTTGTCTCTATGCCCGCTGTGTATCCAATGTTAACTGGCGCTAAGGGCTCAAACTCATTTGGAATTGTAACTTGAATACTTGCGTCAAACATTCCACCTTGTTGTACATAGGATATTGTTTTTTCGATAGTTTTATCAATCCAAGTTCTTTCTTCATTGGCTTCAGACAGCCAAGATGTATCACCCCATTTCAAAGGTTGAATAAAAATGTTGTATAAATCCTCCCGACTTCTCAACGACCTTAGAGCAAATCTTGCTTGTTCACCATATCCGCTTCTAGTCAATATTGGACCTTTTAAAATAATATTCTTTTTCACGCAACCTCCTTAAGAATCCATTTGTTGTAATCATTTCTTGTATCCCAAGAGCCGTATTTTTCGATAACCTCATCTATCTTATTAACCCAGCTCTTTTCAAAATTTTCAAAACTGTAATTTTCTTTTACATGTTGAATGCCAGCTGTTGACATTTTATCATATGATTTTTTGCTACATTTGAGTGCTTTGTTTAGCATCTTTTCAAAATCTTGTTGTGATATTCTGTCTTCGTAGATATATGGCACCTCAAGTGAACCAATAACAACCTTAGAAGCTGGCTGTATGCCCCAACCAAACCACTCTTTTCCATTTGTCACTTGCTCTTGAAGACCACCTGTCATGTTAACAATAATTGGCGTACCACAAGATAATGATTCCAAAGTAGACAAACCAAAACCTTCAGCGTCAGATATATTAAGAGTAAAATCTGCCGCATTATACATTACTGCTAGTTCCTCTTGAGATACCTTTTTAGTTGATATAAGAACTTGCCCATCATCAACATCTAGATGTTCAATAATATGTGGTAAATCTTGACCGTGTGGGTCACGTGCGTCCGTGTGCATCATCAGAGTTGCCTTATCGTGACCAACTTTATCTAACCACTCTTTAAACCACCAAATAAGTGTACCGCTCTGCTTTCTACGGGCATTTCTGTTATTCCAAAAAAAGATTTTTTTATTTGTGTTTTTAAAATCCGGATTATTAGTGGAGGAAAAAATGTTTTTTCTTAAATTTTCAACTTTTTCTTTTTCTTCTGATGAAGTATACTTGTAAAAAATATTATCGTTAACTGCATGAGGTATGTATCCGCCGTGTGATTCTGGAGAAGCTTCTTTAACTATTTGGTCAGTAACTTTAGATATCGCAACCACTTCATCTGTTGAATCATACCAAACTTTATTAAACATCGGTGTGGGAAAATTATCCCAAACGTGATAATAAACCATAGGAACTAATGCTCTAATTTCGTTTTCTATTTCCCAAAGCCATCCATAAAATCTTGGATCAGTCATAAACCAAAGTAAATCAGGTTTTTCTTTTTGTAACACTGAGCGTATTACTTCGTGATTACCATAACCATCAATTGGGATAACAATCCAGTCCTTACCCCAGCCGTCAACCTCTATTGGATCATAATTATGATGTTTCATAGCACCACCTAAACAAATAAATTTGTATCTATTTGTTTTAAGCAATGCTTCAATAAAGTATTTTGTTTGCGAGCCTACTCCTGATGGAGAAAGCGGGTGATCAGATATGACCAATATTTTCTTTTTATTCATTTATTCCTCATGGACAGTGTTCTGTCTTATAAAACTTGCACCCATAACCAAC
>MDSZ01140389.1_pt1 | contig 11464 bp, 5 predicted proteins | sample 811201 | NCBI WGS metagenome assembly MDSZ01 (sample SAMN05326647, study PRJNA326480) | marine metagenome | isolation source: seawater | place: Indian Ocean: North | collected 2010 | reverse complement strand
TAAAGTACTTTTTCTTCAAATAATCAACGAAATTGTCTTAGTATGTCAATAAGTATTGTTTGCATGCGAAATCGATATTACAGTGTGTTAATCCTGTCTCGATTGCCTATCAATATCGTAATACACTAATTGCTATTTTTACTATTTTATTATTATTTTATTTTATTTTGCTAAATTTTTTATTTTGTGTGTTCCTCTCTCACACTCTCCATCTAGCCCTTGCTGGAGCGGTGCTCTTCCCCATCATCCAATGCCACTTTCTCAATCACGATTCGATTCGTTATGAGCTGGCTTTCTATTCACATTTTTTTATGATGGTCGATCTTGGTTGTTCTTTTGCTTTTTGGTATACGTTTTCTTCCTGTTAGAATTCTTGGGCAACATTTTTACGGCGCGAGCACGACCCTTACCAGAAGACGCTGGTGGCGTGGCAGTTGCTTTGCGACTTATTAACAACCGTTTCTTGCTGGTGCCTGGGGCCAGTCTCTTTTTTCGGTCTTTATCCTCCTTGGCCTTCTTCTTGCGTTTTTGCTCTTTTTTCCTCTCCTTGTCCTGCTTTGCTTTCAGCATGGCAGCTACCAGCGGTGCAACTGTTGCCTCCGGTTTTTTGCCTTTGTTTCTCTCCTCCTCTTGTTTCCTTTGCACATCAGCAGGCGGCAAGTAATCCTCTTCGCTGATGACAACAAAATCTCTGACCCATTTTATGAAATCGGGATCGGTAAATATTGTGCCTTCAATACCATCATTCTTGGGCGGTAGGCACTGCGATGAATGCGGAATACCTTGGTAGAACGCTTTCTTCATAAAAACTCTTGTAGTCGTACCTCGTTTACTTTTTACCAACTGACCTTTTTCGCCACCAAACTTCCCAAACACCATATCCCTTACTTTTTCGTCTATGAAAACGACCCATGCTTTTGAAGGTGTCGAAAATAAATTGTCCACGCGATTCTTTTTACCTGGGCTAAAATAAGTATACTCATTCATTATTCCAGGTATGTTACGATCCCAAGGCTGAACAAACTGCAATTGTGCCTCAAGTTTTTTTCGGTAGTCATCAATAACTTTCTTCACTTTGTCTTCACTTTCCTCCACTGCTGGGCCCTCGTTAGCCTCGCTTATTTTTGTACCTTCTAATTTGGACCCTACATCTTCTACGCTGCTACCACGGGTAGACTTACCTTTGCTTTGCGCAGCTTGTGCTTCTTTTACCCCGCTTGTAGAAAGTCCAACGGCCTCCTTTGTAGGTTTCTCCAATGGCTTTTTCTTTTTCACCACCCCGGCACTGCGCTCAAGCAAAATCAAAAACTCCTCCTGTGTCATATCGGGGGGTAAATTACGAAAAACAAATTTCTCATGAAATTCAAATTCATTTTTCTCATCTGGCCAACCTAGAGGCTTCTCTTTCTGCTTCTTTGGTTGCCCACGCTTATTAGCACCACGATTAAAATTTTTCTTGCCGTTCTTTCTATCATCTCTATTCCTACTTTTGCCCATGTTTGCCGTCTCTGTCTTATTCTTAACATTTTTCTTCTTCCCGTGTTTACTTGGCCTCTTGCTGTTCAAGTCTTTCTTTGCATTTCGGTGCAACTCTGCTTTGTCGTCTAGGACGACGTCTTTCGTACCCCTTTCCCGCCAATTATCTTTATCGGAACCTTTTTTTTTGCGTTCTTGGGGTTTCGCGTTAGCACCACTTTTGGAATTTTGCTTTTTATTGTTGTGCCGCCTACTTTTCCCTCCGGAGCTCTCTGGAGGGTTGTTCGCACCACCCCGTCCATGCGACTTACTATTGTTTTTGTTATTCGGTTTCTTCTTGTTCGCCTCGTTCCTAGTCATATTACTATTTTTAGACGATCCATGACCATCACTGTTGTCGCCATTCTTGGTATTGCTTTGCTTTTTTTTTGCATTTCTATTTTTCTTTGTGTTGGCACTAGTATCACTATTATTTTTCCTGCGACTATCGTCTTTGTTTTTTGTGTTTCTGCTGGGATTGTCCTTACCAGCAGATTTGTTATCAATACTTGCATTCGCATCACGGTTATTCCTCTTGCTTCGGCTATTCCTCGCAGTTTTATCATTCTGTTTTGTGTTTATGCTATTATTTTGAGATTCTACTGCTGTGTTACCCTGTGGCTTCCGGCTATTTCGGGTGTTTTTCTTATTCCGGTTGTTTTTCATTTGAGCTTTTCCATGATTGTTCTGCTTATTTCCATGTCCCTCGTTGCTTTTTGCACCACCTGGCCTACTCCCCTTTCCACTAGCAGCTACATCCACTTCTTCGCCACGTTTTTTTCCCTTATTGCTACTCCGTTTCTTACCCGAGTCTTTCCGGGATGATGTATTCCTTTTTCGGGTTCCTTTAGTGCTGGCATCTCCTTTTTTAGTACCGTCGCTGGCTAAGCTTGCCATTGTCGCGTCGTGCTGCCTATGTCTTCTTCTGCAGCCTGGTTGTCGTAAAAAATCAGTGCGCCTGTACTTTTGCGGTGCAGTGAAAACCAGGTGTAGATACTTTTGCAAGACCGACGCAATGCAGTTTATCGTTCCTGCCTATTTGTCGATGAACAACATGAGCAGCACGCTCGAGCTAGAGCATTCCCCAATCATTATTACAAAATAATATATAATAATAATAATAATAATATTATGATGACAACAACAAAAAACGACTACTAGAGCTACTACTACACACTTTATAATATGATGGATGGACTCAACACAAGATACACCACATATCTAACAATTATGAATGAATGAATGATTAGGGCTATTGTAATATTATCTATTTTATTTGTTCCTTCATCATTCATCATTTTTTTTACATTCAAAAATAATAATAAAATAATAAAATGAAGAAGAAGAAGAAGGACGACAATAATAAATAAAACAATCATTCGATGAGGAGATAGATTTGTTGTTTAATAATTCGATATGATGTATTGTAATTGCACTACCTAGCACTACCTTAACCTTAGCTACTTCATCCATCATTATCAGCTATCAGCAGCGCACAGAAAGAATTGCAATTTTTTAAAGTTGCAACTTGGAGAAGTAGTAGAGTATATTATTACATAGGAAGATAGTATATGCTCAAGCGCAGGTAGCACTAACAGAGTACGCGACTATCAAATGCACCTATGATGAGAGTACACACACACACGTTTGGCTACCGATATGGAAGATTTTTGTAATCCAGGTTCACGCACACTACAGTACTCACATACTTGATTGACAATCAATTAGGGATTGCACCCGATGATATTTTGATTTATTTGAAATTATTAGTGCTACTACTAGTAATATTATTCATATTATTTGTTTGATATTATATCTTCTACTATCTACTTTAACTTCTTGCTTCATTATTATTATTATTGTTATAGTTATTTTCTCCTTTTTTTTTTTTAATTTTTTTTTATTATTATAACTAGCACTACTTTATTTATTTTATATACTACAGTAGTACCTTACTTACACAAGTGATGAATAATGAAGGGGTTCTTGTTGCCTTTCCCATTCAAAGTCAGGGTAGCAGGGTTGCGGTATCGGCGTATCTCAACCGTGCATAAGCCTGATAAGGCTATTTTGAACCGCCAGGGATTCTATTTTTGTCCCTAGTACTGGGACAGATATTTACTCGCCTGGTTGCGCGCAATGAGCAACGAGTCGCATTGGTCACCAGGGCATGGTGTGTCGTGTGGCCAGGACAGGGATGTTGTGGACAACATACGCCGCCAGCAGTACATCAACAAAGCTGGTAGATATAGAACGCATGCTGAGCATGATGTCTTCCATAGCTCGGTCGGTGATGTTAGGGCTGCTCCAACGAGAATTGTGGACATTGATGGGGAGCAGCTGCAATCATTTCGGCGAACAGAAAACCCTAGGTATGACAACGAGCGCAAGTTTATTTCAGAAAAAGCTATGAAATCTATTGTTCCGGAGAAAGACCGAGACCTGGTAAATGCTATCAGGAAGTGCGCCCATAAGTTATTGCAAAAGCATTCTAAGCCACATGATGTTTTTGCAAACTATGATGGATCAAAAACACGTCATGTCGACTTCAATGGATTCCGACAAGCATTGCGTTATGTTGGTTGCGAGCTTGACCTTCAAGGATCACGACTGTTGTTCGACCACTACGGCGAAAGGAACGAGGACAGCACAGTCGTATCGAGACTTAATTACGATTATTTTATTGCGGCGATGTTGGACCATGGCAATGATGACAGAGGGACAACATTACTCTTACCTGAACACGCGAAGCGCGTACATAAGCTCAGAACTGGTTATAACGATGATCAGCACCATGACCACTTCGACGTGTTGCAAGCAGTGCAACGCATCAAAAGTCAGCGTGGGCAAGCTACATCACCGACTGCAAAGCGTAACGAGACTCTAAATGCAATGACAGGTCAATATGAGAAGGGTTTGGCACGAACTTTGTCGCCGTTGGCAAAATCAGACTATGTAGACCGAAGGCATTTCTCTAAGGAAGATCAGAGGTATTTTATGCTAAAGTCGAAGGTAATAAATATGATTCGTCGTGCCGATTATGGAAAAATGATTCACCACTTCACAAGGTTTGATCGATCTATGGAAGGTACTGTTGATTTGGACAATTTTCTGCAAGTTTTGCAGCAAGTTGGGATTAGAATGTCTCGTGACGATGGTAAGCGGATTTTTAATGATTTCAAGGTAGAGCAGGAAAAAGCATATTTGGTCAAAGGCCAAAAGAATCTGTTGGATTATCACGCGTTCGTTGACGCTGTTATCCCAGGCCATACATCATTACGCAATGGTAGCGGGGCGCCAGCGTCTGCCGAAAAGCGTCGTGAAATTACAGAAGGTCAAGCACGACGCTGCATTATCCAGCAACGCGTTTTTGACATCTTAAAGGATCGTAAAGAGCAGTTGTCTACATCGCTACAACAAATCGATGTAAACGCCACTGGCCAACTCGATTTCAAAAGTTTCTGGAAAGCAACAAAAATGGCGGGTGTAATATTGAGTGACGCAGACACACGACGGATATTTGATCGTTTCGATGTAGTATCTAGTGGTTTCGTCAGGTACGATGATATCATCCAAATGCTAGGGTGTAAAAATGTCAAGAAAGATGGGGTATACAGTGTAGACAATCGGCGTGATGCAACCGTGTCCTCCAACGGCAACCGTCGTGCGTCCTACATTCCAGATCCATCGAAGCCGACTGCTTTTGAAATGGATAGAAAGGTGCGCGTGGTAAATCAACGTGTGATTGATCAAGTTGCCCAAGCTGCACCACGATTGTATGAGATTTTCAAACTTGTGCCGCAAAAGGATTATCGTTCCACATTTATAGACTTAGTGTCATTTTCAACGAGTATTCGAAATGCTGGGATTATTTTGAGTGAAAATGACAGCATCTCCTTGTATAGATCAATTGAAGCTTCTGGACCGGCTGGTGAAATCAACTACATGCAGTTTTTAGACATGCTGAATAAAGAAAGTAGTTTAAGGCGTAGGGCAACGGAACCACCAGTGTACATTCAAGAAGGATCCGCTCAGTACGACAATATTTTGTCGTCTGCTGGAAGTATGCTGGGAAGAGAGCCACGATATAATGACAAAACATTTGGAGTTGGCCTCGTCCCCGTCGAAACGGATAATGTGAGCAGGACTGGAAATTTAATGGTTGAGAAGGTCCTGCTAAGAATCGTAAATCAATGTGACATGACTTCAAATCTGCTTGAGCGTGCATTTATTGGCTTGACAGGGGCGTTTGGGGAAATTTCTAGGCAGGATTTTTTGATGGCAATGAAGCGGATCGGGGTCAAACTGAACCAACAAGAAACAAATGCTATTTTCAAAAAGTTAAATCCCAAGAACCCTAAAATTTTGGATCTAAATGATTTCCTGTTGTTCATAAGAACCGAGTATGGCAAATGGAGGAGATAGTAAACTTATTGCACAATAAACACAAAAGGTATGTGGGCGTGACGTTAAAACAAGTAAATTGTGTAAAACATACACGAGTATATAATAAGATAACACACTATCACTATCAAGAACCCAAGGAGTACTACACATTGCTTTTTACTGGTCGATAAAAACGCATCGCCGGCGACAATGCTTTTAAATACGATTGTATATGCTATTGTTGTTCGTATATTTTTAAAATATAATCAATGTGTAATGTATGCAACTACCGTTTTGATGCTATTGAACAATGCAGCAACCACCACTTACTCCACCAGATGCTGGTTTGCTTGGAGCAACATTTTTCCAATACACATCAATTTCACACGACATTGTACTTTTCAAAACCTTTCCACCTAAAACTAGCGGAACATTTGCAATTTTTACCGTTGAGCTCTTTCCCGTCTTGACGTCTTGGAAATAATCCTTTAAATACAAACGTACCCCCCCAAGCTCATCATCTGCATCCAAAGTGTCATAGTCAAAGTAGGAAATATACAGCACTACCTGGCGGAGTTCCTCAACGCTTGTACACCTAGTCACTAATGTAGGTAAATCTTTATCTCCAAACGTGGGGTTTAGATCGCTAGACTTATATGAGCTATTCAACCTACTGAGGCCTTTCTTTGGCACTACAAGTGATTTAAAGGGGTACATCCTAAATTGCAAGTATGGGTCAGAAGTTCCATCAATATCCGATGCTATGAGCTTCAGTGCTTGTACCTTTTTAATACTTAAATATGCAACAACGGACTTTTCCGTTACACCATTGTACGAAGGCATGGGGTTCAAATTAATTTTGTATACCCCACGAATAGGTTTATGATCACTTGTTGATACAGTTGTTAGACCCTCAACTTTTTCAGGTACTACGGGTGCTTTGTTTGCCTGGAGATATGGCTGTGTTCGCCAAAGAATTCGGTCGCAATACGACGGTGAACGCTGTTCTTTGTAAGTCGTGCCTTTCACGCGTTGAACTTTAAATGTTGGCTTGTACGCTATTGGTGCTTCAATAAAGTCATGGAATATCATTCCTGCCTCTTGCTCTCTCTTCAATTGGTCACCTTCGAGTAGTTGAGCGTATTTTTTCTCATCAACTAAACTTTTCGCCTCCGCCCAATGCTTTTTGTGGGCTTCACCTTTTTTCGGTGGCATCGGTTCGCCCCGCGGTGTATTTAGATCCACTCGATAATTCAAATCACCCATCCAAAATACAAAATCATGTTGGACCAAGGCATCAACAGATTTATCAGCAGTACGGGCCTCCCGTACAATTTCCCATATGTTTTCATTCCTTTTACCATAATGCTGCATATGGGCCGCAAGATGTGAGGATATAAAAGCAAAGGAGTAGTTTTTATAAAGAAATGACGTCAATATCCCTCCCTTATTTGCCATAACACCACCAAGCCCTGTACAAGACTCTGCGCTCTCGACTGCGGTAATGTCTTTCTCAATAGCACTTTTTGCAAAAACGAAAAGCCTCATCTCTCCTAAGCTAGTGCACGCAACAGAAGTAAAGCCGCATTCTTTGAGGTGATTTGTGTACATATTTTGGAAGTGCAAGATGGACTTATTCTCGAAGAGATTACTAACTTTGGTTCCTATTCCGACGTTTTTTTCACGTTGCTTTTGTTTCTTCTTGTATGCTTTTAACTTCTCCTGGTGTTCTTCATCATCCATTGTTTCATTTGTCAGTGTAGGCTCTTCTGTAATTTCCATGAGATCTTGATCAGGCACAGGGTTATAAACCGCCTCCTGTGAACCACAGACGACAAGGTCCACGTTTTCCAGCTCCGTTTTCGTTCCTAAGAGAGTGGACATTTCCGCTAGTTTAGGCTGTGCATTTCCGACGTTCCACGTCACGATCACGACGCGAAGGCTACTTTCACCTTCGACTTGCAGATCGACAGACTTTAAAGACGCCATTACCGCGGGTTTCACGTTGTCACAGGCAAGTGAATACGGTATTTTGGGGGAGTTGGAGAAGAGGTGAATGAGAAGAACAAGAAGCGATCGTCCATGACGATGAAGATGGGGGTGTAGGTGTCTCCAAATAAGCAAATATAACACAACCACTACTACTACTATTACCACTAATAATACAAGTAGAGAAAAAATAAAATAATAATAAAATACGGAATAAAAAAGATATTATTGGCTAGAGCTACTAGTGCTAGCTACTATTATATTAGTGTCTGTTATATTTGATCGTCGTTTCCATTATGATTAGTACTACATAGTGTTGTTGTACTTTTTCCTTCTTGGTCATTTTTGGTCATACTACATAACCTACCACCTCAAAATGGGTCATTCTTCACACTCTTCACCTGCTGAAACGAGAGCTAGCTACTACACTATTAATTTAAATTGATTGGATTGACGATTGGTCGTTATTATGATTGTGATGTACTGATACAGTGTAAGACTACATGTTTTCGTAGTTGCTTGCAACGCCTATGTATGTGATATTAGTATTATGAAATACGAAGTCGCCTATCTTCTTCTACTACTTGTCTTCAATAATGAGGAGTTCAAAGAATAATAATAATAATAAATTATTACTTCTTTTTCTTTTGTTGTTTGATGATTTTTTTTTATATTCTATTTGGTGGTAGTAGAGCTTTTATTATTATTATATGGTCTAGTATATTGTACTTATGAGGGTGGTAATATAAAACTCAACACTTGCGTAAGGCTGCGTGCGTATTCTAATATGAGCTCTGCTGGTGTCGGCTTCTGAGCTGTTCTAATTTCAATGGATCCCCGACGCCCCACAGGCTTAGCAGCACGTGAACTTTTGATGCTTCGGTCGGATACAATGCTTTAAAGGTCTTTTTTGAAAGAGCCAAGACGGCGGTTATCCTTAGAGCGTCAATGAAACCAGTGAACACCAGTGTCTGGTGACCCCTGGCGGCTTCTACAAAACATTTTTTTAATTCAGATTTGTTTAAAAAGGTGGGGTACAAATCATAATCTTGCCCGAGCCTCATGTATTGTTCTAATGTCAACACACCGGCGCTTGAGCCGGCGTAATACTTGAACACTAAGTTCAAAGGCTGCGTGAAACGTGCGAATAACGCTTTGCTCTCTTCCGTACCACCTGCGAGACTTTCTGCCAATGCGGTGTGACCACTGCTTTTGGCAACTGGTGTCCCTAGCGGTGAGCTGACAGATGATTGAATTCCAACAGCTTGATTGACAGCTGAACCGATCTCATTAATGCGTTGCATTTGGCTGCTCATGCGGGCCTTCTGCTCGTCTACATCACGTGTATGTTGACGCATACGCTCTTCGCGTTGCTGCAATCTCATTTCCCTCTCCGCAAGCGCTGCTTCTCGTTGCGCAAAATCTGTATTGCGAAATTGTGAAGAATCTTGAGCTAAGCGAGCCAAATTTCCCTCGTTCCCGCTAAGTTCATATGATGCTTTCGGACTGCCTTCGAACCTTGAGCCAGGAGCGTGAAGCAAATTGGCACCATTCTTGTACAATGTATTTTGCTGCCCATCCCACATGGCTTCGAACTGTGCTTTCCGTAATGGCGATTGTTGATCGTACGATGTAGGGACGGCATGGTTTCTAGAAGTGTTTGATAGCATTGGCGAGTTTTGAGTAAGGCCACCGGCTCCACCTAGAGGATAGGCTTCGTCGTATGAGTTTGCTATCGGAACGTGGAACGGGCTGCCTTGGATCTGAACGAACCATGACGGACGCTCTACAGGTTTTGGTGGTTTCTCTATTGGCATATCATCTTCATCGTACTCCACATCCTCAAACCCATCCATACCGTCGCCAAAAGAATCATTCATCACGCGAAAACGCTCTAAACTTTGTGCGGAAAAGTGCGATCCGTCATCGATGCGTACATGAATTGTGACCGATGGACGAACCATCTTCCTTGCAGATTCTACATCAACATTGTATTTGCACGTGTATGTGCCATCGCCGTTATCGATTGGCAAGACAAAGCCCTCTTCGTTCTTGGTTCCATTTGCTATAGCCGCACCTTCGTACTGGACGTAAAATTGATCACCACCTGTGTCTTTACGATTGCCCATTTTGTCGCACGCGACGATCGTAAACGTGTTTATTTGTCGTGGATTAGAGTATAATATCCCATTGCCGCTTGCCTGGCACATTTTAGCGTACGTGCTACCTGGTAAAGCGACAACATGGAAGGGGCTACCGTATATATGGTGTTGATCAAGCAGCACTTTTAATCGATAGTTACCCACACGAGATACGGTATATCTGACAACGAAATGTCCTGCAATCGGATCATACTCCGCACGCAGGTCATAGTGCAAGTGGTTCTTTCCGAGTTTTGACATGTCCACTTCCCGTTCATGTCTTTTTTCGATATTTTGGCGTTCATCTAGTTCGTCATCGTCTTCGTCGTCATCTTCCAACTCTTCCGGGTCGATCGTCATCAGAGTTATGTATAGATTTGGTTGTAGCATGGTAGCCTCAGTTTCGCCTAATCGTTCTTGTGTCAAGGGATCTAATGCTTCGATGATAAACGAAGATTCTTCGCCGACAACAGCGTCGAATAGCCCGTTTCCTCTTGCGTGTATGTTTTGGGCTTTGTCTTTCTCTTCCTGCATGGCCTCGTTGTCAAAAGCCTCGTTTTCGTCCATCTCATCTGCATCGTCATCGGTATATCCCGTAGCGTCACCACCATTTAGCGCTTGTTGGTTGTATGCATTTAGCGCCTCCACGATGTGATTAATTGCTAGCTCCCAGCCGATAGCTTCGTCAACTGAATTGCACAATAAATTGAATTGCCTCTTCGTCTCCGGTGCTTTGTCTGAAGTTGTATTCACGATTAAATCAAATTTGCCCTGCATCTTTATATTGGTCTTTTTCTTACCTTTTTGTGGGCGATAAACAACGGTTTCCGATGTTATCCGCATTGCGCCGCTGGCCTTCGCAGGATCCCTTAATTTTGCCTGTGAATCAAAGTAACGAACTTTTGGGCCGTCCTCATTATACAAGTCAATTTTAAAAAAACGCTGACGCCATTTCGTGTTTGATAGAATTCCCTTCAGACGCTTCCCTTCACCTTTTTTCCACATTACTCCACCATTATCATAGATATTGCCCAATGTCTGCTGCAAATATTGTACATTAAACTGTGGCGATGCTGGAGCATAATCCGGATCAAAAAATAATCCATTGTTGTCATCATCCTTGAACCCAGTTGTAATATTGTGGGCAGCTGATTGAACTCTTGATGACATTTGGCTCAAGTAGTTCTGCAGCTCTGAGAACCTAGTATCCTCCTCAGGCATCATGTCGTCAAGACCTTCTTCGCCTTGTTCCGCTGGATAGTAAGGTCCATTTTTCGTTGGTTGGTATGCGTGTGGAAACGACTGTACAGAAAAGCGCCGTTTGTGTGCCGGTAACTTACTCATAGACTCCAAGTGGTCAACTGGTCCCACTTGCAAGGCGTCATTCTGCTCGTTACCCATCATATCCCCATCCATAACACCATAGGACATAC
>MDSZ01107641.1_pt1 | contig 11465 bp, 9 predicted proteins | sample 811201 | NCBI WGS metagenome assembly MDSZ01 (sample SAMN05326647, study PRJNA326480) | marine metagenome | isolation source: seawater | place: Indian Ocean: North | collected 2010 | reverse complement strand
ATACCCCGAATATAGATAATTGTAGTACTTATAATTTTATATTGATACAAAATACAATCAATTCATCAAGATATCAGACTGATGAATTAAGAAAAATTTCACAAGAAATAGAAACTTCTGAAGAAGAATCTATTCAACTAGAGCAAAAAATTTACGAGGATATTTGCTTTAAAATCATAGAAATTAATGATGAGTTATCAGTATTAACAGAAAAAATGGCATTTATAGATGTTATTTGCAATTTTGCATTAATTGCAGAATTAAGAGAATATGTGAAACCAACATTATTAAATGAAAACTCTTTGAACATTATAAATGGAAGACATCCTGTCGTTGAAGAGGGACTAAAAAAAAAAGGAGATGAGTTCACAGCAAATAATTGTGAGATGAATAGAAATGCCAATATTTGGCTAATGACTGGCCCTAACATGGCTGGTAAGAGTACTTTTTTGAGACAAATAGCTATTATTGCTCTCATGAATCAAGTAGGCTCATATGTCCCTGCTGAAAAAGCAAGTTTAGGAATTTTTGATAAAATTTTCACCAGAATTGGAGCTTCGGATAATTTATCAGAGGGAATATCGACATTTATGATGGAGATGATTGAAACGTCAAGAATTATAAATGAAGCAACTAAAAAATCATTAGTTGTTTTAGATGAACTTGGGAGAGGAACATCGTCTGAAGATGGACTTGCTTTAGCTTATTCCGTGCTAGAATTTATAACTTTAGAGATAAAATGCCTTACTTTATTTGCTACGCACTATAAAGATTTATGCCTAATGAGTGAGAAATTTAAAGAAATAAAAAATAAAACACTAGAGATAAAAAAATGGAAAGACGAAATAATTTTTTACTACAGAGTAATTGATGGTATTTCTGAGGGCTCCTTTGGTATTCATGTGGCAAATCTTGCAGGCTTAAATAAATCAATAATTGAAAGAGCTAAGAGTGTTCTTAAGAAAATTGAGAAAAATGATGTAGAAAAAATTGATACAAACTTTGAGTTTGAAACTGTAGATAAGAATAATGAGATATCAGATTTTATTAAAAAACTTGAATTAGATAATTTATCACCAAAAGAGTCGTTGGATATTCTTTATACAATTAAAAAAAATTTTTTTATAAAATGACACCTACAAAAAATGAAATTTCAAAAAAGATTTCTTTAGTAAAAGAAAATTTTACAAAACAAAAAAAAAAAATTGAATTAGATTTTTATAAAACAAAAAAAGGAACAAAAAACTGTAAAAAAATTTCAGAAATAACAGATAAACTGATTGAAGGAATTTTTACTCTTACTCCAGAAACTAGAGAAATAAAAAGTAATTTATTAATTTTAGCTGTTGGAGGATACGGTAGAAAACAGTTAGCACCTTATTCCGATATTGATTTATTATTTGCGCACAACCAAGTTTTAAAAAGAGAGAAATTAAAAAGAATTATCGAATTTATTCTTTACCCATTATGGGACTTGGGATTAAAGGTTGGTTACTCCGTAAGAAATTTTAAAGAAATAATTTCTTTTTCAAAAAAAGATCACACAATTAAAACAACTATTTTAGATGCAAGGGTAATTGTTGGGTCAAAAAATAGATTTAAAGAGGTAATCTCTAACTACAAAGTTGCTTTTTCAAAAAATACTCAAAAATTCCTCAAAGAGAAAATATTAGAGAGAAAAAAAAAAATTAAGAACCTAGGTTTTGATTATTTTAGAAACGAACCAAATTTAAAAGATAGCGATGGTTCCTTAAGAGATATCAACTTAATTTTTTGGGCTTTAAAAATTTTGAACATATCAAAAAATTCAAAAAGTTTAAATTATAGAAAATTTCTTACTACCTATGAAAAAAGGAAAATTTATAAAGCCCTAGATTATATTTTAACTCTTAGATGTTTTACTCATTACATTTCAAAAAGACAAAATGATAAATTGACTTTTGATTTGCAAAAATTAATTGCAGCAAAAATAATTGTTAATTCAGAAAAAATTGGAGCTAACAAAGCAACCGAGAGGTTAATGAAAAGTTATTTTGCAAAAATAAAAGAGGTTAAAAATCTTACTCAAATTATTATTGACTCGATTACACTGAAGATTGAGAAAAAAAATTACATTCAAAAATTTGTATTAAAAGAAAGTTTTAAAAAAGGATTATTCAGAAGAATTTTTGAGGATAACTTTTCTGTAGCAGATTCAAGAATAGTTTTAAATAATTTAAAAAAAATAAAAAAAAAAGATTTATTTTTAGAAGAAAATCAAAAATATTTTAGAAAAATTTTCTTTTCTAACTATACGAAACAGTTTTTGAAAATTAGCGATGTCGGCTTATTAGGAAAGATGATTCCAGCATTCTCTAAGATTGACAATTTACCTCAATTTGACAGGTTTCATGCCTTAAGTGTTGGGCAACACACTTTAAAAGCATTTTGTACCTTAAAAACTTTGGGTAAAGATAGGTCAGGAAAAATTTATAAATTAGCTAAGAAAATTATAAAAAATAAATTTAATAAGATTCCACTTTTTTATGCTGTTTTACTTCATGACATTGGGAAAGGATTAGGAGGAGATCACAGTTCAAAAGGAGCTTTTATTGCCAAAAGATTGGTTTTAAAATTTGGTGAGAATGAAAAAATAGCTAAGGAAGTCTCTTGGCTTATTGAAAATCATCTGTTGTTAAGTGAATTTGGTTTTAAAAAAGATATTGAGGATTATTCAATAATAAAAAAGATTTCAAAAAAAGTGGACACTTTAGAAAGATTGAAAGGAATATATCTTCTTACTGTTTGTGATATATCTGCTGTTGATCACGGAATTTGGAATGATTGGAAAGCAACTCTCTTGGAAAAATTATATTTAAAGATCAAAGATGAAATTAAAAAACCAAAAAAAGGAAGTTTAAATAAGAAAATAGAAGATATTAAAAATTCTGTATTATTTTCATCTAAAATTATAAATAAGCACAAACTAGAGAAATTTTCAAAAATTACTTATCCAAACTATTGGCTTCTGCAAAACAAAGGTTCAATAAAGTATCAAATTGAAAATTTTTTTTTGAGCGAGAATCAATTAGCTAAAAGATTTAATTTTGTAATAAAAAAGAATAAAAGATTTAATTTTTTAGAAATTATTGTAGTAACTAATGACAGACCATCTTTATTTTTAGACCTAATAACTGTTATATTGTCTGAAAATCTATCTGTTCACGAGGCAAGAATTTTTACACTAGATGATGGAATGGTTATTGATACGTTTATAGTTTCTTATAATTACAACAAAAACTTTTTGGCATCTGAAATTAAAAGGAAAATAGACTCATTAAATAAAAAATTTACTGACCTTAGTAAAGGAAAAACTTTGCCTATTTCTTATGTTTTTAAAAATACTAAAAATAAGATTATTGAAAGGAATGAAATTAACTTTGATAACAAAACATCATCAACATATACAGTGCTGGAAGTAATTACAAATGACAAACCTGGCTTGTTGTATGATATTTCAAAAATACTTTTAAAAAATAAAATTGTTATTTCTATGGCAAAGATATCTACGAATGGTGATTTTGTGGAGGACAGCTTTCATATTAGAAACGAATTTGGAATGAAAGTTGATAATGAAACTTTTATCAAAAACCTTAAGAGTGAAATCCTTAGTTCTTTAACAGGAGTATTAAAAAATGTTTCTTAAAGTAATTTCAATTCTTGGTTCCTTGACTTTTATTAGTAGAATCCTTGGTTACGTAAGAGACCTATTAATAGCAAAATTAATTGGTGCAGGAATGGTTTCAGATGCTTTTTTTATTTCTTTTAAGCTACCAAATCTATTTAGAAGACTCTTTGCAGAAGGTTCAATGAATTCAGCTTTTATTCCAGTAATTTCAGGAATTAAAAATAGATTTGGAAAGACAAAGTCTGATGAATTTTTTTCATTTATTTTTTCTTCACTTTTAGTCTTTCTTTTCCTCCTTCTTATTATTGCTGAAATTTTTATGCCATTAGTAATAAAATTAATTGCTCCTGGATTTGGAAATAACTCTGAAAAATTTATTTTAACAGTAGATTTATCAAGACTGACTTTTCCTTTTGTCTTTTTTATTTGTTTAACCTCTCTTGCAGGAGCTTATTTAAATACATTGAGTCGATTTGCTGCTATGGCATTAACTCCAATTATACTTAATCTTACAGTAATTTTTTGTTTGATTATTTTTTTCAATAGTAATGATAAAATATTGATATCAACTTACCTTAGCACTTCAATTTCTTTAGCCGGTTTATTCCAATTATTTTGGATAGTTTTAAATCTAAAAAAAAATGGAATTAAACTTAAACTAGTAGTACCTAACAAAGCGGTTTTAAAAAAAAAAAAAAAGATACGAAAAGTTTTTTAATTTTACTAATACCAGCAATTATTGGAAATGGTGCTTATCAAATCAATCTTTTAATCGATATGATACTCGCCTCAACTCTTCCCGATGGTTCAATTTCTTATCTTTATTTTGCCGACAGAATTAATCAACTTCCACTTGGTGTTTTAGGAATAGCAATAAGCACAGCGTTACTTCCAATTCTATCAAAACACGTTAAGGAAGGAAAAAGTTTCAAAGCAAATTCGAGTATTTCTGAATCACTTAAGTTTGGAATTTACTTTTCTATCCCAGCCTTTGTTGGTATTTTATTATTATCAGATGAAATAATAAGTTTTCTTTTTTTAAGAGGTGAATTTTCAACAGAGGATGCAAGACTAACGTCATTAGCATTAACAGCCTTTAGTTTTGGATTGCCAGCATTTATTTTTATAAAAATATTAGTTGTTCCATTTTTTGCTAACGAAGACACCAAAACACCAATCAAAGTGTCTATTTTTTCAATGATAGTTAATCTTATTTTAAATCTAATCTTGATAGGAGAATTTTTTCATGTAGGGCTTGCAATTGCTACATCAGTTTCAGCTTGGATTAATGCGATAATTTTATTTTACATACTTTTAAAAAAGCTTAGCTTTAAAATAGATAAATCAATAGCCTATGATACATTAAAAATTTTATTTTCCTCATTCTTAATGGCTTGTTTTTTGTTTATTTTTGAGAATCTAGAGACAATAGATTTTGCTGTTTTGAATTTTTCTGATAGTTATAATCTATTGTTAATCTTAAAAATCCTGATTGGAGGCTTAATTTACTTAATATTCAGTCATTTTTTAGGTGTTAAGTATATTTATTCAAATAGATGGTGGAAAAAGAGTTAGATAAAAAATTAGTTTTTTCAGGAGTGCAACCGACAGGAAATTTGCATTTAGGGAATTATTTAGGGGCAATTAAAAACTGGGTAAATTTACAAAAAGAAAGACCCTGTATTTTTTGTATTGTTGATCTGCATGCAATAACAGTTGTAGACAATAGAACTAAATTGAAAGAAAACACTCTAGAAGTTGCAGCAGCCTACATCTCATCAGGTATTGATCCAAAAAAAAGTAATATTTTTATTCAATCTAATGTGCCTGGCCATTCAGAGCTTGCCTGGATTTTAAGTTGTCATACGCCAATAGGTTGGTTAAACAGAATGACACAATTTAAGGATAAAGCTGGAAAAAATAAAGAAAAAGCACCTTTAGGATTATACTCTTACCCAGTTTTGATGGCTGCAGACATTCTACTTTACAAATCTTATTTTGTTCCTGTAGGAGAAGATCAAAAACAACATTTAGAATTATCTAGAGATATTGCCCAAAGCTTTAATAGATTTTATGATAATAATTTTTTCCCAATTCCTGAACCATTAATTTTAGGATTGGCCAGTCGGGTAATGAGTCTAAAAGATGGGAAAAAAAAAATGAGCAAATCTGATCCATCCGATTACTCAAGAATTAACATTACTGATGATTCTGATGAGATTAGAAAAAAGTTGCAAAAGGCAAAAACTGATTCTTTGCCTTTTCCAGATAATAAAGATAATTTAGAATCAAGACCTGAAATTAATAATCTTCTTAATATATTTTCTTCAATAGCTGAAAAAGATATTGATTTTTTAATTAGAGAATATTCAGGAAAAGATTTTAAAAAATTCAAAGAAGATCTTTTTGAGGTTATAAATGACGAAGTTACAAAAGTTTCGATTGAAATGAAAAAGTTATTATCTGATAAAACATATCTTGAGGATCTGCTAAGAAATGGGGCTAATAAAGCAAGAGAAATTTCTGAGAATAATATTAGTGAAATTAAAAAAATAATTAACTTTTATAATTTATGACATTTTATTTACCTATAGCTGAAATTGAAATCAATCTTCTAGTAATACTTTTTTTTGGTTTTTTAGTTGGTTTTATGTCAGGTTTATTCGGTGTTGGAGGAGGCTTTTTAATGACCCCGCTTCTAATATTTATGGGTATTCCGCCCTCAACAGCAGTTGGGACCGAGTCGGTTCAAATATTAGGTTCTTCAGTTTCAGGAGCTATTGCTCACGGAAGAAAGAAAAATATAGATTATGAAATTGGAAGTTTTTTACTAATTGGAGGAATATTTGGTTCGACTTTTGGGATTATGATTTTTAATTTTTTAAAAGAATCTGGAAATATAGATTTAATTATAAGTATTTTATATGTAATTTTTTTGGTTGTCATTGGCTCCTTAATGTTAGTGGAAAGCATTATTTCACTTACAAAAGAACCAGAAACCTTTAAATCAAATCTAAAAAAAAAAAATAGGAATTTTTTAGATTACCTTCCGTTTAAATTGAGATTTAGACAATCTGGAATATACATGTCAATTTTACTCCCTATTACTGTGGGTTTGTTTACAGGTTTTTTAGCTTCATTGATGGGTGTTGGTGGAGGTTTTATAATGGTTCCTGCTATGATTTATCTATTTAGAATGGGAACAGTTTCTGCAATAGGTACCTCTCTCTTTCAAATTGTCTTTGTTACCCTTAATGTTTCTATACTTCAAGCAACATTTAATTTATCTGTTGATTTAGTTCTCGCTGTTTTCCTTTTAATAGGAGGAGTGGTTGGTGCTCAATATGGATCAAAATATACCTCAAAGTTCAAAGGTGAGCATATTAGAATTTTATTAGCTTTAATTGTATTAATTGTTTGTATAAAAATGGGTTTTGCTTTAATTAGCGAACCAAATGTAAATTCTAGAATAATAATTCAAGATGCTTTTTAAAATAATGATAAAATCATTCATAGTATTTATACTTATTTTAAAACCTTTTATTTTAAAATCTAATACACTGATTTTTGATATTTCGCATAAAAAAGTTTTTTTATCTGACGACACAGAAAACTTTGATTTTACAATTTACGGCTTTTCAGATTCCTTAAAAACACTTGTGTTAAAAATTACTGGTCCTAAACAAAAAGTTATTCTTCAAAAGAAAAAAAAGGTATTTGGAATGTGGACGTGGAATAAAACTGGAGAATTTAGTTATCCAAGTCTTTTCCATTATTACACTAACAGTAAAAACAATGAAATAGACTTTCATGTTAAAAAAGACTTAGTTGATAATATAAAACTCATTGGTAAGGATGATGATAATTTAAAAAAAGAGTTAATTGAAAAAAAAATGTCAATTGAATTATTTTCAATCCAAAATAATGCTTTTGATTTATTTAATGAAAGCGTACCTACATTTTTTAAAATTCCAATAAAACTTCCTAAAAACTCTCCTGCTGGAAAATATCTAGTATCAATGAATTTAATGGATAAAGGGAACAAGTTTGAAACAAAAAAATTAGAAATTATTGTTGAAAAACCAGGAATAAGCTCATTTGTTTTTAAATTTGCTCATAAATTTTCATTCATGTATGGTATTTTTTCTGCTATTATTGCAATTGGTTTAGGCATTACAGCCGGCCTTATTTTTAAGAAAAGTTAAAAACATGAATAAAGAGCTCACTTTTTTGGTTATAGTTGACGAAACTCCTGAAATGTTTAATGCCTTGAGATATGCAGCAAAAAGAAGTGCTAGAAATAATGGAAGAGTTGCTATTTTATACACATTCGATACCTTAGAGTTTAGCCATTGGAAAGCAGTTGAGGATATAGCAGAGGCAGAATCCAGGGAAAACGCTGAGTCCAAAATTAAAGAATATGAAAATTTTATTTTAAATTTTACAAGTCAAAAACCAAAAAAATATATAATGAAAGGCGATAGAGTAGAGTGTATTATAAACTTTTTATCTGATAATGAGTTTATATCAAACTTTGTTTTGGCATCTAGTGACTCTGGTACGGATACATTGATAAGTGCTTTCACTGGGAAACAAAGATCAAAAATTAAAGTTCCACTTACAATAATCCCATCAAAATTAACTGAAGAAGAAATTGACAAATTATTCTGAATTAATTATGTGTTAAGTATGTTTATTCAAACTGAAGAAACACCAAACCCTCAAACGTTAAAATTCTTACCAGGAAAAATTTTATTAAAAAATGGTACGTTAGAATTTAAAAATAAAGAGGAGGCAAAAGAAAACCACTTAGCAAATAATCTATTTGAAGATAAAAATGTTTCATCCGTCTTTATTGGTAATGACTTTATAACAATTACAAAATCATCAAATGTTGATTGGGAAGTTGTAAAGCCCGTTATTCTTTCAAAAATACATGATTTTTTTTCATCTGGAAATGAAATTGAAGAAAACAAAAATAACAATCAAAATTTAAATAATAATTACACCGACAAAGATCAGGAAATTGTCAATCAGATTATTGATTTACTTGACCAAAGAATTAAGCCTGCTGTTGCTCAAGATGGCGGAGATATAAGTTTTGTAAAGTTTGAAAATGGGGTTGTTTTTTTAGAACTTAGGGGTGCCTGCTCTGGTTGTCCAAGTTCAACAATAACTCTAAAATCTGGAATTGAGAATATGCTTAAATATTATATTCCCGAGATTACCTCGGTAGAAGCAATTAACCCAAGCTAATGCAAGTAGCACCTATTGTTTATAGAAACATAGGCATTTTTTTAGTATCTTTGGTACTCATAAATTTTGCTATAGGATTTTATAAAAGTTTCAAAGGCAAAGATAAGCCAGCACTTTTTTCTGTAAATTATGTAATTAAAAACACTAAGTATTACGATGTAGAAAAAAAGAATAAAAAAGTAGATTATATAACAGAGTCAAGTGAAATGATTGAAATTTTTAAAAAGTATGAATTTTCAATTGAAAATCTCTTGAATAATAACTCAGCTAATTTGATTATTTTTTCCACATTACCTGATGATTTCATGGAGGTTCAACCAACCATTGAGAGAAAAAAACTTTTTATAAATACCCTTATTCCAATTATTTATTCAGAAAATTTAAAAATACTAAGTGAAAGAAAAAAAATTCTTGATTGGTGGAGAGAATCAGATGGAGAAAATTTTTCGAGAGATTTTTGGCCTCAATGGTTATTCGAATTGAGCGAAAAGTATGAAAGTAATGATTCCAATCTTGGTAATCTTTTAATAAGAGTTGATGTTGTCCCAATTTCCCTTGCACTAGCTCAAGCTGCAATTGAAAGTGGATGGGGCACATCAAGATATTCTAGAGAGGGGAATGCCATCTTTGGGCAGTATACATTTGATAAAAAAAATGGTTTAAAACCTCTTAGGAGAGACGAGAATGATAAATTTTATATTAAAAAGTTTGCAAACCTGTCAGCATCTGTAAGATCATATCTAAAAAATATTAATACTCATCAAGCATATGAAAACTTTAGGGAAAGAAGAAAACAACTAAGGATGAGTGGAGATAATTTATCAGGTTATCAATTAGCAAATTTTCTTTCTAGTTATTCAGAGCGTAAACAAGATTATGTAAATGATATAAAGGAAATTATGAAATCAAATAATTTTCTAAAATATGATAAAAATAATATGCTTAATTAATTAACCAAAAAAATTTTAATAAAGTCTTATAGATTCTTCAGTTATTCTGATGATCTTGCCATTCCAGAATAATTCTCTGTTTTCATTAAAATACGTACAATTTAATCTATAACTGTTACCGGGAATTAAATTAGAAAACTTAAGTTCTATTATTTTTTCATGATTTTTTTTGTTAATAGTAGCACTATTGTTAATATAACAATTGATGCTTTGTGCTTTTGAAATTGACTCAAATTGTATTTTAAGGACACCTAGTTTTGAGTCTTTATCTAAAATTTTAAGATTTGAAAAAATTAAAGGTTTTGAATTAACAATTTGTTTAAATCTTTTGATGTTTCCGAACTCATCATTAATTGCAAACCTTGGTAAATTAAATTTATTTTCGTTATAATGTATTGGACTTGAGTGTTGGGAAAAGCCTAGTTTATAACCCATTTTCATTACTATATCTTCAATACTTTTATTTGACTCTCCATAAGGGTATGAAACTATTTTGAAATCTTCACCGAGATTAAATTTGATTTTTTCTTTTGCTGAAATAAATTCATTTTTTATTTCATCTGTACTCATTTCTAAAAGCCTAGCATGACTTTCTGTGTGATTGAGAATTTCACCATTATTCTTTAATAATTTTTTTAAGGTTGACCAACTCATAAAATCACTTTCTTTGGTTTCTGAAACATAACCTGGTGAAACAAAAACACTAAAAGGAAGGTTATTTTTTTTTAGTATAGGAAAACCATTTTCATAAAAACTTTTGTAACCATCATCAATTGTTATAAAAATAGATTTATCGGGAAGACGAAAATCTCCATAAAAAAAAGGAATAAGTTTAGAAATTGGAAGTATATTAAAATTTTCTTGAACGAGATAATTTATTTGTTTTTTGAAATTTTCAATTGAGATACTTGTAGATGGAAATCTTTTATCTTCAAACCTATGATACATTAAAACAATTGCAGAATTTTCTTTACTCCAAGAGATATTAGAACTGACTAAAACAACTAAAATTATAAGAATTTTTTTCATTCTAAAAAATTTTCTACTATTTGATAATTTTTTGAATTAAAAAGTTGGTAATGCCACCATTCATTTCTGTAGAAGTCCCAGCCCGAATCTGTCATGATTCCAAGTAAAATTACCCTATTTTTGTAGGCTACATCAGAAATATCAAGGCTACCATGATATGATAATTTACTAAACTCATCAAACTCAGTACCCATGTCAAGCTCCTTACCTTCCTTTGTAATTGTTAGATCTAAAGCGACACCCCTTGAATGAGGAGAACCTTTTTCAGGGTGTGCAATAAAATTTGGATCAGGTAAAAATTCCCATAATTTTTTTTGAACATATGTTGGTCTGTATGCATCAAATATTTTTAATTTAAACCCTAATTTCTTTGAGATTTCAACAGCTTTACATAAATGCTCGTATGCTACTTTATGAAGAAAACAGGTGTTGGAAAAAAAAACTTTTTCTCCAGTAAAGTTATTTTCACTAGCATATCTTAAATCGATACTAACATCTAAGTTATTTTCATTTACTTTTACAAAATTTTGATTCATTTTAGAGAATAATAATGTTATCACTCT
>MDSZ01164859.1_pt1 | contig 11466 bp, 16 predicted proteins | sample 811201 | NCBI WGS metagenome assembly MDSZ01 (sample SAMN05326647, study PRJNA326480) | marine metagenome | isolation source: seawater | place: Indian Ocean: North | collected 2010 | reverse complement strand
TGGCATTTGTTTAACAATATTTGCCATAACAATTCGCGTTTTGAACGCGGCTCGTACCTGGTCGGAAAAAATTTCCGGTATGAAATTCGCCTGTGTTGTGACGTTACTGACGCCACCCTGGGCGGGATATACAGAAGTTGCCATGTGAATCACCTCATTAAAAAGAAATTAATTGAGTGATCCTTACGTTAGAGTTTGATTTTAGTCTGATACGCTTCTCTTATCTTACCTTCCGCGTACAATCTACGATAACGCTCTGGATCACTTATCTGTAGATTGACCATATCTTCGCGGGTGAGCGTCTTACCTGGCGCCTTTTCCCCTGAACCTTGCACTGAACCCGTTGCAGCCTTTCTTACTTGCTGTTTTCGGTCTTGCGTTTTTAACTGTTCAACTTCGGGGTCTTGATTTGCCGCTTTGTATTTAGCAAGCAGCTCGTCAAGGATTGGAACCTTCATCGCCCTTATCCCGTGAGTATAACTCTCGGTGTAGCTAGGTGACTGTGCAACCCATTGTTTAAAATCAGCCGAGTCAAGTATAGCTTCCGCATCAGGATGTTTAGCTTGTAAACTCATTGCTGCATTTTCAGCTTTGAGTCTCACTAACTCCTCTTGCGTCCGCTTTAACGCCGGGTGATTGTCTACAACTTGGTGTACAGCACCTTTCGGGTCACCAAAATAGTCAATCTCTTTAGGCTCGGCTTTTTCAGGTTGATTCAGTTGTCCATCAACGAAACTTTGGGCGCTAACTTGGTTCCTTAAAGCGTCAATCTCGCGCCTTACATCACTGACTTCGTTAGACTGCCTTCCAATCATAGATTTCTGATCGTCTAGCATTTTTTCTAACTCTTCCCGTGACTTATCAGCGTAAGCACTTTGCGGTGCCGCTTGCGCCTCTTCCGCTACCTGTTTTTCAGGGTCGATAGCGTCTACTGGATCGTATTCGGGTTGATCCACCGTCTTTTGCTCTGCCATAACTTCCCCTCAACAAGTTGTCCAAAAAATTTGGGCTTGGTTTACGCCGGGCCGTGGGATTCGACTTGTCGGCGTTCTGCCTTTATTTTCTCTTGCCGCCCTCTCGCCCATTTCAACGTAGCACCTGGGAAGTCCCCGCTTATAACGTCGAGCACTGGCCTTGCAAAAGAAACTAATCGGGTTGATTGTTGCCGACAGACGGGGCAAACGATTTGTTTAACAGAAGTCTCTACGAATTTTTCAGTTATATGTCCATCTGGACACTTAAAGTCATAAATCCTTCTGCTCATACAAATTTTCAACCTGATCCCGCAGCGAAAGCACCGAGGCGATAATGTTTAACTGTCCCTTTCGAAACTGTAAATCATCGTTATCTCGCGCCCTTTCCACTGAATTTATGGTGGCTTTATTATCTTCAAATTCATTTATCAGATATTGCCAACCATCTGTCCTAAATAACTCAAACATCGCTTCACAATATTTTTCATCATCTTTGGACAGACTCATGTAATTTTCACCGTAACAGCAATATTACTAATTGTAAAACACCTTATTTTTACTAATTTACCTAGTCGCTCTTTCCTTGATTGAGGTTTCAGCTATCTTGAGCTTTTTATTAAACTCATCTCTGCTAATCTCTCCGTCTGCTCTAGTCATATCAGCAATAGCCTCTATACGATCTGTCTCTTCTTTGATTGGTATAGCGATTGTCTCGGCTTGTATCTTCTTAGCTCTGGCTTGCGATTCTGTCGCTTGTCCAATCAACGCTTGAGTCTGTGATTGTGTGAACTCTAGCTGCGTCTGCGCTGTTGCTTGCGCTAACTGCTGTTGCTGTGGATCAGGACGCATTGAGTCATCAATCAAACGCTTAAACTCTTCCCTGTTGCTCAGAGACATATTCTCTAAGACTGACTTAACAATCATTGGACGTATAGGATCGTCTTGAGCCATTGGCTGTAGTAATTGCACTAACTGAGTAATCTCATACTCTCTTTGCAAAATGCCGAGGCTTGAAGAAACCGTAAACACAAAATCTTCGACCGGGTAATTTTCTGGATCAAATTGCATATACCTACAAGCGGCCATTTTGACAAAAGGTATTAAGAAACTTTCCTGAAAATTAACTAATGTGCGCTTTTGGCGCTTTATAATTGCCGAAAGTCCCATAGAAAGCGTAGAGGATGAAGTACGATTGATAGCCCCAGGCATACCCGCGCTGTCATAGGCGCCCGTAGCTGCTTGTATCTGATTCTGTAACGCTTCCGCTTGAGCAAAGGTAATGTTCTGTACTTGCCCGAAATTAAAGGGCTGTAGCACTTCTCGCGGATCGCCGTTAGTTAGAATCATTTTGCCTGGTCTAATTTCGCCTTTTTCTCCCCTTGGTTTTCGGGTCGCATCCATAGCCATCATTGGCACGTTAGTCAAAGCTAGTGCATCTATACGGCCTCTAATTTCTGCATCAAGGGCTTTTTGCGAATGAAATGCTTTTTCAGTGATGCCTCTACCCCAGAACCGCGAGGGTACGACATCCCAAGGAAACGCTAATACAGGTCTATCTTTCATCATGTACGGATTAGGTATCGCTTTCAGGATAGTTGAGCCGTTAGCAATGACTACACACGCTTCAACGTAATAACTTCCCTCCGACTGTATATCAACCTGTACATCTTCGACCTCATAAGCAATAGGATTGTCGTCCTGTTCCTCAGTAGATGCCTCTTTGATTTCGTCGGTTATTTCATCTTCAACTTTTTCGGCCATTTCATCATCAAGTAGATGTCGCGGCACCAAGCCATAATATTTTGTTAAGCGAACGACATCATTCGGCTGCTCGGTCAAAGTTGAGTCAACTTCTAAATTTTCTGTTGCCCGTGTACCTGATGATTCGATAGTGACATCGCGGTAAATACCCTGCTCTTGCAGCAACTTGATTGAGTGCGGAGAAACATCTTTATCAATCGCTACCCCTAAACTGCTATCGATGTCTGTCGCGCTCGGCTGTATTAAAAAGTTTTGCGGTAAAACAGGCTCTAGCTTAACCACCGCCCTTTCAGTTTCAGTAATACCCTGGGCCAGTGCATCACCCATATTTCGCGTAGCGGGTTTTACTTCATTTTCTAAATCAAGGACAACTTCGGCAATTCCAGTGCCAAAAACTGCCGCATTAAGCAAAACTTCACCAATATCTTTGCGTACTTTTTGTTTTTGAAAATCTTCACCGAGTTTTTGCTTTAAATACTCAATTTTTTGCTTATCTATCGCTTTTTGACGCATTTCTGCCTGAAATTGCGCTTGTTCCTGTTCGCTCATGCCTTCTTTCATGTCAGGAATGACAATATCATCCCTAATATCAAAGAATTCTCCCCTTCCAAACGTCGCTTCTTCAATTTCAGCGACACTCGACTCGATTGCTTGTGAGGTTGCCGGAGAAATTAGCTGTGATCTTTCGCTTTCGCGTACTCTGTCGTTAGGATCATAGTGACCTCGCCAGATACGGTAGTATTCGCGGAAGGTTTGCTTGTAGTTGTTTTCATAATGACGCTGCCACTCATCGCATTTGGTCATAATCCAAGCGCCGAGGCCGTTATCTTCGTATATTCTTTGCTCTAAATCTTCGGTTTCCATGTTAATACCCCGCAACTACATCATAAGGTTCGTAGTTATCTTCAATGTATTCATCCACATACACGATATTAGCCATCTGGTCGCAGTAACTTAGTGCATCGACACAATCATCATGGGTAAGTGCATCTGGGAATTGATAGAGTTCGTCTAAAAATTTGTCATTCCAGGCGCCACGATTCAGTCTTATCATTCCGTTCTCAAATCGGCCTTGCAGCGCCCACATAATCCGATCTGTTTTGTTTTTGTTGCCGTGTGTTAATTCTTCAATCCTGAAATAAACGGCGTGTTGTCGCATTAAGTCACTTAGCGGTGACATGACTGCCTGTTTAGCAATCCCTCTCTCAATACCGACCGCGAGAGGTTGATAATCTCGTACAGCCTGAAAAATCTTCATCGCTGTTTCGTTTAAGTCCCACCGGCCAGAGATGATGTCTTTTACCCACCAACCGTCGGCGTTAACTTTGACTATCGCTATAGCCGATGAGTCTAGGTTTGTTTTTTTTCTTCTTCTGCTCTGGCCGACCTCTGCGAATCCCGCCAAGTCAATGCTGATATAGTAATCGCCAGTGGTTGGCTCTTCGGTTTCGAACCTAACCCAATCTTCCTTAAACATTTCCGAACCCCGCGCTTCAAACGAGGCCATATATTCTTGTCGGAATCCGAAACTGGACATTGATTTTTTTGCGGCATTAATTTCCTTTTTATCTAATAGATTGTTGTCGTAAGAAGTAAAATGGAAGGCTTCATGGTCATCAAAATCCATCGCTTTCTTATACAACTCGTAAAAATGGTTTCGCCCGGTTGGTGTCCCGATAAACAGAGCCGATGAGTGCGGCGCCAGGTCAGTCAAAGCAGGTCTTAAAACCAACTCCCAAACACTCTCCCGCATATCACTGTACTCATCGATTGCTAAAAATGAGATTTTCGCGCCTCGAAGCGTCTCAGGCCGATCGCTTCCTTTCAGCGATATTTGTGTCCCATTGACGAGTTTAATCTGCATATTGTTGATGTGGTGCGATTCAATAACGCTACTACCCAACTCCATAAGCAAATTCCAAAGAATGTCTCTAGCCTGTCCTTGCGTGGGCGCCACATAAAAGATTTCACCTTCTGTTGTTTGTAATCCCTTGACGAGCAACATATAGGCCGCCAACCGAGACTTTCCGGTTCGTCTCCCGGCAGCCACAACTTTAAACCTGGCTTTACTGTTCCAGACTTTTTTTTGCCAGGGAAGAAGGTCAATATCAAAATCCATTACCAAGCCTTACAAGACCAGTACCTAGCACTAAACTTATCTTTCGCGGTATCGCAGTTATGTCGCGCTTTAAAGTTTTTTTGTCTACCAGGCTGATCTTTTTTGATGGTCATACTGGCATCGCCAAAACGCACCAGTTTTACCTCAGAACCTTTTTTCGCTAAAACCGCAGACCGCTTACCGCCTTTGACGCTACGTTTAGGCTTGTTGTATCCGGCAAAAGTTTCACCACGATATTTAAGCCTCCCGCTTGGCAATCTTTGTACACTAGATGTTGTCGCCATAATTAACGCCTCACTGGTGGGCGTCTAGGTGGCCTTTTAACTTTCTTAGGTCGTCCGGGTTTATTGTATGTACCAGGGCCGTATGGCATAGAACCTCCTATAACACTTTTCGATTGAGTAAATGTAACCTTTGTATCTCTTTTTTAGACTGCCCGTGGTAAGGAACACCTAGCCGGGCTTTTAGCAATTCAGCGACGAGCCATCTGTTTTTTACTTTAAAGTCACCCAGGTAACGTCCGTATTTACCTTTTTCCTTGGTGTGCAAAATGACTGACTCGGCACCTTCAAAAAAATCAATTACAAACTGTTTCGCCAGTAATCCGTACTTCTTTTCAATCGGATCGCGTGTTCGTGACTCAGGAGTATCAATACCGCTAAGACGCACCCGAAGGCCACGATTATTATTACCATGAAGATGAACACCGAAACCAAGACTAGGAATACAGTCAATCGTATCTCCGTCTACACATTTAACGATCTCGCACTTGTAATGGTATAATGCCATTAGTCAGGGTATTTGCCCGTCTTAATAATTTCCGCGAGGACAATAGCTCTATCACCAACCTGATCGGCCCATTTACTGTCCAAGAATTCAGCCGCACTTTCTTCAAAACGACTGTTTTCTAAATGATCCAATGCTTTTACGAATTTCCTCAGTCGGGTCAGTCCTAGGTTAAAACAAATCATTATTAACGCTTCTTGCCTAACCTCATCTAAAGTACCAAACCAAGGGAACGCATTAGCCAGTTCTCTCATAAACCGAACAATGTCATTCTCTAACAGCAAATCAATCTCATCCTCGCTCAAACCAAGACCCCCATTAGCATCAATATTTCTACCAATACCAATATGGGCTATTCCATCAAGCGTATAAGCAAACTGTTTTCTGCCTTCATGCTTGGTAAGCAGCTCCCTCAACTTCTGCAACGGCCTCTCCTTCAATCACATTCGAATCATTGCCAACATCAAGCGTATTGATATTGATCTGTATAGCACTTTTACCACCCATCTTTTCAAAACCACTGACAGGTAACATCCTATCCATAACTATCTTCATAAAAGCTGCCTGGTTCTTATGGTCATCATCAAGCGCCCCATCAAACAGCTTTTTTACCACCTCTAATTTCTTAGGGTGCTTGTACATAAACTCTTGTAATTCTAATTGTGCTGCACGTTGCCCAGGAGGACGCCCCACCCGCTTCACAGGACGCTTCTCACGCATTTTAGGATGACCTGGGCCTTTACCCTTCGGTATTGGTTTCTCCCAGGAATCGATCTGTGCTTGCGTGTCAGGGTCTATCTTACGTTTAGCCATTAATACACCGTAACATCGTTAATGTGAAAAAGCTAAATTGGGTTTTTTGTGTGGGAGAGGGTACTTTTATTTTCACATGCGCCGTCGGGGGCCTCCGGGCCAAAAAATCGAGGCCATGAGCAAAAATTTTGATGTAGCAGTAATATTATCCCGGCAACTATGAGTTTAATATCTATATTAATCAATAGCTTATGAGTTTCACTTTGTTAAAGTAGCGAGTTTTTGTAGCACTTTTCTATATGACGCGGCGCCGCATTAGGTCGCAAGTCTTTCTATACTTATAAATCAAATCTAAAAAGATATGATAAAAAAGCACCATCTAACCCAAAAAATAAATATTAATTTTATTAATGTAATCTCTTGACCGATCGCTATATTTAATATTAGTATTTCTAATACTGTTTAGAACCATTAATATTATTAACAGAAACTTAGGGGAATCTAGAACCATGCAAGACTTCAACAAAAAATTAACTGACAAAATAATTGAACAGATGCAAACACTCGGCGACGATTGGTTACGGCCTTTTGGTTCAATCGGCGGCGCTCCCATTAATGCTATAACGGGAGAGCACTACACGGGCAGCAACTATATGATGCTGTCATTGTTCGCGGATTGTCATGTACTAGCTACATATAAACAATGGCAGTCTGTAGGTGCACAAGTTAGAAAAGGCGAGAAAGGAATTCAGTGTTTTAGATATGGGAAGTATAAAGCAGAAAACTCACAAGGCGACGAAGTAACAAAACAATTCTGCAAGTACTTCACAGTGTTCTCTATAACTCAGTGCGATAACGTGCCGGAATGGATTGAGGACGCTGCCGGGCTGAAAGAGTCTGTTGATACTACAGAAGTAATCAAGAACATAGACGACTTCATCAAAAACACAAAAGCAAAGGTAACTAAAGGTTCGCCTTGTTATATCCCTAGCCAAGACACAATACAAATGCCCGACCGATCTAGTTTTGTGTCAAACAGCGACGCATCATCTACAAGCCACTATTACAGTACGTTCTTACATGAGTTAACCCATTGGACTAAAGGCCCCGGCCGACTAGATCGTAAATCTGGCAAGCGTTTCGGTGATCCGGCCTACTCATTCGAGGAACTAATTGCCGAACTAGGCGCCGCGATGTTATGCGCCCGTTTAGGCTTAGACCAATCACCTACGCCGGATCATGCTAAATACCTTAATAATTGGCTTAAAGCATTACAAGGCGATAAAGACACTAAGCCTGATTACACTCTCATAACTGACGCTGCAAAGTACGCACAAGCGGCCGTCGATCACCTACTAACCTATCAGCCTGAATCATTCAAACTGGCCGCATAACGCGGCCTTGGAGCGCCTATGTATAACTTAACATTCTACTTTAAAACGCCTTCTGGCGCTAGTTATTGGGGAGGTCATCACCTCAATATTTCATTCAGTGAGGCAGTCGATTTTATGAACCATTATCGACGGGGATATTTCGACAACAAAGAAGTTCTATTTGATCTATCGCCTATCGGCATCAACTAACCAAGGGGAATCAACTATGAGTAATTTAAATACGATCTTTAAAATTGCGGAGCATTTCGACGGAAAAATTGCAGGATGCGACCGTCTATCTTTAGCGATGGATATTGACGCCGTAAATGACATAAACCCATTGAATCTTGAGGCGATGCTAAACGATTTAGACGGGCCTCACACGGCGCATGACGTTTTTGGAATCGCTGCAAATTTCGATCGTCAAAGTAAAACCTTGCAGAATGGATGGACGCCGCGATTCACGAAAGGGCCAAAATTCAACTAACCAATTAAAACTTAACTACGGGCCTCTAATGAGGCCCTAAGGGGAATCAAATGAGTACTAGAGCCACATATCAATTTCACCACAATGACACTTTTAAAGCCGACACAACAGTTTATATTCATCACGATGGTTATCCAGAAGGCGCCGCACATTATATCTATGTAGCATTACGCTCTCAGTGTGTCAGCGACTTATTAAAGGGGAAAAAAGAATATTTCACCATTGAGGATTTTATAAGAAATAATATTCGTGCAGAGATAACCGGGCATCATGCAACTCATCGAGATACGGAATACAAATATGATTTTCGAAACTGCGCCGGAAACGGTCTTTTCTCTTTAAGTTCGAGCGTAACCGTCTATTCTCGCGCATATGGCGAAAAATGGAAACAACACAGTCACAGCACCATAGAGGAATTTTTGATTCAGTTCCCTGCGATCGAAAGAAATTTACGGGCCTTCTGTGGATACGATAAACCAAAACCGATTACGCAATTCAAGAAAGGCGAAAAGTATTACTTTAGATTTACGACTGATTACGATTTGATTTGTAAATACGAGGTCGTAAGGCGCTCTGATAAGTCGGTATGGCTGACGCCGATAGAACAAGGCGACGGACACCAAAAACTTGGTGAGGTTTCCCGGTTTGTAATCTCTATATATGACAATACTGAGAACGTGATGCCCTTAGGCCGCTATAGCATGGCGCCATGTTTGAGGGCCGACAAACTCGTTTCTGATCTCGACGCTAAAGGGGCCGCAGCATGAAAGTATTAATCATTACTGACGACGACGCCTGTTTTCTTGAAGTAATACAAACTGCGGAAATGTTTGGATTTGATGAAGAAAAATACCTTGATGGCACCGATCCAAAATATACCGCGAATTATGCCGACGCTATGTATGTCGAAGCAATATCACATATTGAAAGCCGAGGAATAAGAGTTTTAATTCAAGATCAATAAATGATCATTTACAATCTGATAAAAATAGAGGAATCAAACAATGACCGAAGAAGAACAGAAAAAAATATTTGATAACACTTGGGACGATTTCACCGCCGTCGCTGAGAAGTTCCAGAAAGCGAGTCCTGAAAACGCACCAAGCGATCTAGTAACTATAATGATTAAGTTTGCTACAGCGTTAGCTTTAAAAACCTCTAGCGATTCGAGAGAGGCTTACAATCTGATAGCCGAGGCAATGGACTCGGCGAGACAAACTTACGATCAAATCTCATCATAGACGATTTTCAAAAATCGACTAGCAACTCTTATATCACTTTTAGCGGCCTCTGGAGCGTTCTGGAGGTCGCTTACTTCATTCATTAAGATCAGCACATTATTCGTTCTTATCCCAATAACGCCATCTTGTTCCGGTATGACATTTAATAGATTCCTTTCTGTATTCTGTTGTGATTGGGTAGCTTTTCGAGTTGTCCTGGCGTTTGAATGATTCGAGCGTTTTTCTGTACGCAAGTTTTCTCTCGTACTGTTCGCGGTCTTTCCTAAAGTGCTTTTCATAGATTCGTTTTTTTCTTTGATAGAGTTTTTTAATTTTTCTGAGGTCGGTGTGATTCCATTTTTTGATTTCATTAGTCGCCTCAATTTTTTCAACTCGTTCAATTCCTATACGCTTGATTAACTCAACTCTATACGGCACCAAATTCCCTGACAGATAACGGTTACAATGCTTGCAGGATGACGCTACATTGTTCGGATCATAGCGTCTAAAACTGCCGCCCTTGGTCGCTCCCCGTGGCAAGTAGTGACTAGCATCCGTCCCGCCGCCTCTACCGTGAGGGCTTGGAGGCTTGCCACAGCTCACGCACGGCTTGTATCTGTCTCTAACTCGGATGTAAGCGTTGAAGGCAGTCTGCGCCTCTGCGAGTCGCTGCGGGATTGTCTTGATGTCATCCTTGCGCCGCTGCAAATCTTTCCTGTAAACCTTCTCCCCGGCCTTCCTTCCTTGTTCGCTCTTGGTATAGCTAAATACACAAGTCCAATTACAAAAGATATTTAGATTGTGCCGGAGCGCCGTTTTTTCATTAACCTTTTTTTTACAGTGTTTACACTTTCGCATTTTTGTCTATTGCTGCTTTGAGTAAGTCTCTCAGTTCGTCAACGCTGTCTTGCAACATTTCAATCTGCCCTTGTACCTCGCCAATTTTCCGGGCCGCTTCGATAGCCTCATCACCTGTAACTTTAATCATAAATTCATTCATAAGCCGCCCTTGTCGGGGAACTCGGTAGACACACCGAACTCTCTCGATAATTCTCTGTTGATAACTTCGTACACTTGCCCTACTTGCCCTCGCTCTAGCTTTGTCGTTGAGTCAATTTCAAACATGGCTTTCATTATTGGCTTCCATAAATTTTCCTTAAAACTTTCTTGTGTCCAAGGAATCTCGAAACTTGGCTTTAAAACTTTTCGTTGGTCGAGTCCATGCAAATTCAATCGGTCGGCGGCCAGTTTGCAGTACAAATGTATAGCGTTATTTTGTCTGCTCGATCTGCGTTTAGTCGTCGTATACTGCACTTGTACATATTTTTTGCTTGCGTATTGCGCCTTCAATTCTTCTATCGCCTGTTCGAGCTGAAAGTCATTCGTAATAATTCTAAACTCGCCACTAATTGCCAAAGTAAATAGCCTCGTCCGACCTGTCTCCGAGTAACTGTCTGCTTCGAGAGTGTTGATAAAGTGCGATCGTTCCTTGAAAAGCGTTAAATCTATTTTTAGCAACTATTAAGCGTTGGCAAGGCGTCCGGTCTACATACTTTTGATCTGCCTCGCTCAATGTCTCGCCGTACTTGTTGACATCTTGCAAGAGCTTTTGTTTTTTCTCGTCTTGATGGCAGAGAAGCACAACGGCGGCAACGTCGGTAATACTTGACGAACCTCTGACGCTGTTTTTGTTAGGCCTTCCCTCTCCTTGATACTCTCCCGGCTTTCGATTGTGAGCCACCAACATAATGTGCATATCGTGAATAGCAGCGAGGCCTGACAAAGCAGAGACAAAATCTCTTTGTTTTGAAAATTCTTCTTGTCCAGATTTAGCGTATAGATCAACCATCATTAATGAATCAACAACCACTAATTTACAACCCATTGAGCCTAAAGCTTCGACGGCGCCAAGCACACGCATTGCTTTAACGTCTCCGATTTGGTCATAGCAATAGATTCGGTCGGTAGCATAAGCACAAAAATCTCTCACTAC
>MDSZ01076497.1_pt1 | contig 11467 bp, 7 predicted proteins | sample 811201 | NCBI WGS metagenome assembly MDSZ01 (sample SAMN05326647, study PRJNA326480) | marine metagenome | isolation source: seawater | place: Indian Ocean: North | collected 2010 | reverse complement strand
AGCAACATCCATCCTAGTAGATTATTGATGAATCTTAGAGGTGAAAATAAGTGGATAAAGTAAAATGGCTAGAATACAAAGAAATTTTGTAAGAGGACGAATGAATAAAAGCCTTGATGAAAGGCTGATACCAAATGGTGAATATATAGATGCCCTTAATGTTAGATTAGGATCTACAGAGGATTCTGAAATAGGTGCTGTAGAAAAAGCCAAAGGGAATAGTCAAATAACTAGACTGTATTTTATTGATCCAATAAGTGGCAATAATGTAAACCTCAGTAATAACGCTCGATGTATAGGGGCGTACGAAGATGGTGCAAACGAAACCCTGTATTGGTTTATACATGATGGAGCGTTCCCTTTAGGAGACACAGGTAAATGCGATATGATTGTTTCTTTTAACAATATAACAAGTGGAGTTCGTTATCATGTTGTTAGCGTAGATGATGGGTCTGGTGTCAATACAACTTTAAACTTCAATCCCAAAAAATTAATTACAGGCATAAATAAAGAAGGTAATTTGCTTTTTTTTACAGACGATTTTAATCCACCCCGATTTATAAACGTTAATAACGCATATAAAGAACCTGTAGAGGCTGCTTTGGTAACAACAAATGTGGTTGCTTTTGCTTTTACAGCGGGTCTTACAACGGGAGCAGGTATCTCACAAATCGGTTTTCATCGAGGTACTTTACCTGGATGCCCTGTGGCTGTTGGAGGTGTAGGTGCTGGAGCTGCCCCTACTACAACACAAGTAAATTTACCAGGAACAGGGTGCTATACTTTAACACAACCAAATCAAGCAAGCAGTAAAATAACCCCTGGCTTTGGAATACAAGGAGCAAACAAAGCTTCTAATATGAGACTGACAGAATTTATAACAGACATTAGTGGCTCAACAAACAATGTAACTACAATGAGCTTCTTTGTTGGTGACGGAAGTAGTGTTTCTGGAAGCGGTAACATAGCGGGTAATATTACAGGGTCTGATGGAAGTAGCGGAACTTATAGTTGTAATTTTAGGAATGAAGCTATAAATCAAGTAGACGATAGTGGTTTTTCTCAAAATCCAGAATCAACAGGTACTGTGGTTTTACAAGGATTGACATTAGTAGATGGTGTAACTTATACTTTAACTTTATAATATGCCTTATATAGATCAATTTAGCGCAGAAAGTTTATTGGTGATAAAAAAACCACCTTTAGCAGCTCCTACTATTTTCAATAAACAATTAAGCAACTCTGAAAATACTTTTTTAGAAGATAAGTTTGTTTGTTTTGCTTATAGATACCAATATCAAAACGGTGAGTTCTCGGCTGTTTCACAGTTTAGTCCTCCTGCTTTTACAACCTCAAGTTTTTCTTTTGATTTTGATAGTTTTTTAAACGAAGGAATGGTAAACACAACTAATGCTGTAGATATCACTATAAATACGGGTGATAGTTTAGTTGTTGGTTTTGAATTATTGTTTAAAGAAATGACTGACAATACTATTAAAGTTATTGAAAAGTTTAATAAAGACACTGAAGGTATCGGTGATAACACAGATTTCGTTTTTACTTTTGACAATCAAAAAATATTTACCGTTCTTCCTGAATACGAAATATTAAGAACTTACGACAACGTACCCTTGCAAGCACAAGCACAAACAATAATGGGCAACAGGCTAGTTTATGGAAACTACTTTGAAGGTTATGATTTAAAAGATTCATTTGGTAGAGCAACAAATTTTACATATAACACAACTTTACTTACAGAGGTTGTTGAAGATAATAGTTTAGATGAAAAGACATCATTGAGTGAAGCTACATTTACTTTGTCTGGAAATATAACAGTGCCCTCAGGTGTATTGACTATGGATTTTGAGGGTATTGAGCTCGTAAAAGGCTCATCTATAAATATTGGATTTACCCTAAGTCACTCTGCATTTAGTGGCAGCTCTCCTTTTCCGTCTGACATAAACAGTAATGTGGCTATAGATTTTAATTACACTCTACTACAAGATTATGATACAGCTTATGATTTGTCACAAGATGCGGATTTTCAAGCTAAAATGGGAACGGCATCTAACATACAACCTGTATCTACTGCGTGTGATGGCACTACTTTAACTGATGTTATAAACTGTGCTCTTGCCACCACATTATCTCCGTATACTAAAAATCAAAGTGGCGTTTCATCTTTTAATGAACCTATACGAATATTCGCAGATACAAGCTCTCAGAATACTATTGGTATCCAACCGATAGCTATGAAATATGTGGACGCATTTAATGTCATAGTTGAATATTATCAAATTATAAGCACCGAAGTTTCATTCTCTAGCTCAACAAGTAATTTTAGTTTACATAGTAACCGAGGTTATGAAATTGGAATAATATACATGGATGAATTTAACAGGTCATCTACTGCTTTGGTTAGCCCTACCAACACCATTCATGTGCCGTGTGGTAATTCTGACCTCATAAACAAAATACAGGTAAATATACCTGGCGGTCAACCTGGAGGGCCACCTGCACAAATAGCACCTGTCTGGGCTACGAGATACAAGTTTTGTATCAAACCAGATAAAGCTACATACGAAACTATATACACTAGTATATTTTTTAAACCTGATGGCGCTGGAGATGTGTACTTTTTATTAGAAGGGGAAAACGCAAACAAAGTAGAAACAGGTGATAGACTGATTGTAAAACAAGATGCGGGCGGGCCAAAGGCTAGTTGTGTATTTGCCACAGTATTAGAAAAATCAACTCAACCAAAAAATTTTATTAGTATAGATGATCCTTTAAATACAGGAACTGATATAGAAGTCCCCGCTGGTGTATATATGAAAATGAAACCTAACTTTGCTATAGATGATGGTGATGATTTTAATAATGTAATAGCTCAAGGAACATTTACAGGAATAAGAGGAAGCAAAAATGGTTGCCCCATTGCTATATACCCTGTAAATATAGAAGACCCAGCTAACACAACTCAGTTTATAGATTATGATATTCCTGCAGGATCTAGGGTGAAATTTCTTATAGAACATGAAAGAAGAGGGTCAGGTAAACGTTGTGAACGAAGAAGTAGTTTTATAGAAACAACGGTGGTTGCATCTAAGGGTTACACATCACAAGGGCCAATCATTTCTTCTGATCCTGCTTCTAATCCATTAAATAAAGGTGCGTTTCAAATGTTTTTTGAAGGAGAAAACCTGCAAAATGTCTTACCCGCGATAGCCATAAAAGAACCTGGGCCTGGTGACCCAGAGGAAGTTTTATTTAGTTACAATTCTACGCCAGCGTATGCAGCAGGGAGACCTATTTTGTCTGATGCAGGATGTGCAGTTCAAACAAACTTTTTTAGATTTCATAACAATACTACCAATGGAGAAAGAACATTTTTAATGACAGGTACACATGGTTGTGGTGGTAGTGGAAATAGAGGAAGCAGAAAAACTTCTTTTGTTAGTGTTACAATAGAAGTAATTAGAGCAGATTCAGGGGTGGTGTTTGAAACACTGCCAGGAGAAGCTTTACCAGATGTATGGTTTGAAAACGACAAATCTTTTGCTATAGACGCAAAAGGACAACACACGGGTTCTAGTCAAAACCAACTCATAGATTTTCAAAACCAAGGAGTTGTAACAGCGCAAGACGCTATAATAGACACAGGTTTTGCAAACTGCCTTTCTTTTGGAAATGGAGTAGAAAGTTACAAAGTAAGAGATTCTATCAAAGGTAAAGAGATGAACTTTGGAAACAGAACTTTTACAACATCAGGTCAGTTATATAAACAAGCTCACAGGTTTGCAGATTTAACTTACAGCGGGGTTTTTAATGATGAAACAAATGTCAATAAACTCAACGAATTTAATTTAGGTTTGTTAAACTTCAAACCTCTTGAGGATTCTTTTGGCCCTGTTAGAAAACTACACTCAAGGTTGAACGACATACTAGCTCTACAAGAAGATAGAATATCTAGGGTTCTAGTTGGTAAAGACTTACTTACAGATGCAAGCGGTGGAGGTGCTTTGACTTCAGTTCCACAAGTATTAGGAACGCAGATACCAAGACTAGAAGAATATGGTATTAGCAATAACCCAGAAAGTTTTGCTGTTTGGGGTTATGATATATTTTTTACAGACTCAAAAAGAGCTGCAGTTATAAAGTTGACGGGTGATAATTTAGAGGTTATATCTCAAAGTGGAATGAGATCTTGGTTTAGAGATTTTTTCGCTCAATCTATTGGTGCACAAAAACTCGGTGGATATGATCCTTACATGAATGAATTTGTATTAGCTAGCAACACAGAGTCTAGTATTGATTTAACAGAATGCCAACCATGTAATACTTCACAAATATTTCAAATAGGAGGTTCTGAATCATCCTCTGCGAATTTTTGTGTAAATGTAGGACAGGACATAGGAACAGTAACAATATCATACGTTATACCTGAATCTGATTTAACTCCTATTCATAGTGAAGAAGAAACACCAACTGGAGCAGGTGATGTGCAGGTGGTAGATGAACCCAATAGTGTAGATATAGTATCAGAAGCAACATTAACAGGGACAGCGTATTTAATTAACGCATATTACAATGGTGTTAAATACACCTCTGGAAATGTCTATATCAGCGGTACTCTAACTATCCCTAAAAGTTTGATTGAAGAACAAGATATATTTGTTGAGATTACCACAAGTAATTCTGAAGCAGCTCAAATAGAAATGACTGTAAGCTGTCCGTCACAAACAGATTTAAATGTTTATCAAATAGCGGTAACCACTAACAACCAAGCAAACAAAACGATACATAATCAGTATAGATGGACGGACAATGTTTTTTCTTCACCCATTCATTCTCGACAAATGACATTTGCTGCATTCAGTTCGACTAACCCTATAGTCTCCCAATTTAGTGTAGTATCTGGTATAATGGGAACTGGAGCTATACCTGGTGATGGAGCTGTAGTGAGTATAATATCAAATAAAATAGCACCTGACGATTTCGATTTTAATAGATCTGTACATAAGTTTAGATACTTACGATCCTCTACAGTTTATACCAATAACTCTGCAGACATTAACGCTTTACTTGCGGCATCAGCAGAAGCAACACCTGTTGTAAAAGCAAACACACAGTATTACGCTAATTTTACGATGCCCTCTGGTACTGCAACGGACAACAATTTGTATTTAATTTATGACTATAGAGAGTCTACATCAGTAAGATTATGCTCGGATACAACAGCAAACACTGCTTGTTGTGGTTGTGGTGGTTTATCACCAACTGTTCCTTGCGGAGAAAACATAGCTGTGAGCAGCATAAACGCAACTTACCCTGCTCAATATACTATAACATTAGGGGCTAATCTTGGACAAGTAACAATAATATTTGATGCAAAATCTGTTCTTGATAGATTCATAATAGAGTTTGATGGAGCTGTTGTAGTAGACTCCCAATATAGAGGCGCAACAGGTACAGGTGTAGGAACAGGGACTAATAACAACCAGATACCTCAACTCCATAATTCGTTATTGACTGGTAATTCAGGAGGCCCATATAACGACCCTATTTCAGGTAATCCTTATGGATCAGGTTCAAATCCATCAACCCAACCGTTGCCCACATTGGCTAATGGAGGAGTTGTGGCAAACACACAATACCCTAATGAAAGTCCTGGGTATGGAATTTTATCATTTAACAAACTAACAGCGACAACTACTTGTACGTTAAAAGTATACAGTCCATCCGACACGGGGTGGGAGGTATATGATATATCATGTCCAAGCGCATAAAATAATATAAATGGCACAAGCAACTTTTTATATCGACACCGCAAGTTTCTCCACAGCTACTGCTGTTTTTACAGACAAGGCTTTACAGACAAAAGCTGCAGACGGTTATTACTCTGACGAAACAATAGTAAGAAGACAGCAGAATGGAATTTTAGAACCTGCTGTTAATTGTCCAAATTGTGGATCTCAACCACCAACACCGACAGAATATTGTGTAAACCAGTTTCCTGTAAATCAAATTACATTAGATACAGGAGCTTCCGCGGTAGAGGGTGTACACTTTTTTTTAGGTGGTGATTCAACTCTTCCAAGCACTCAAAAATGCGGAGTTCAAGGGGCAGTTGTTAGTTTTAATATTACAGCAACGCCAGCTTCTGGGAAAAGATTTAGAGCAAGCGATCCTTTTAATGGATCTTTAAATGGAGTAAACATTACAATACCTGGATCAAATATAAATGTCGACAACATATTAACAGGCGTATTGGAAGACATACCCGTCACCACACCTGCCACACAATATATCTTTTTAGGTGCGTGTTTAGGTGGTTCTATTTTTGAACTAGCTTACACAGGGCAAGATGGTTTGTTTTTAGAGGTAAGTGATACTGAATTAGCAACGCTCAATGCAGCAGCTGGAAATCAAAGATATGCTGTAACTGGTAGTTACAGCAATGTTTCATATTTATACTACGACAAAACCGATAGTAGAAACAATCCAACTAAAACAACTCTTACTCAAGCAGAAAAGCAAAAGCTAGCGGGAACAGGAAGTGGTTTTTATGGTAGTTTGTCTCCAATTAAAGTGGCAGGAGAGTTTGATTGCCCTGTTCGTGAGCCGAAACAATATGGTGTTTTTAGAAGATGTGAACCTGTGGCAGGTCAAAGTCCTACATTTTGTCAGGAGCTAAGTAAGGAATTAATAGGAAGCACAGTTTACATAGAAATTAACACACGATATGCGGACGCTTCAGGAAATACTTATGTTTTAGAGCAAGTATTAGATGATAACAGCATTGATCCAGCTCCTCCTTCAGAATTACTACCTGTAGATATATTTGGGGTTAGATATGGACAAGGTTTTAGATCTATAGTATACGGATGCCCTGAAGATCATTATATTGTAAGAAGCTGCACAGATATTTATGGTGATGGTATTCGAATATATAAACTTAATAAAGGTGTTTCTTATTGGGATAATGAGGCTGGCATAGGCACACTTTTTGAAGTTCCAGGGGGTGTTTGTTTTGAAATATTTAAAAGGGTAAGTGAATTAGAAGCTAGAGAATATGCCAATTATGCACTAAGAAAAGATCAGATAATAGGAGATGGTGGATGCGGTGATTGCCAGTAATAAAATAAAAATTATAAATTTAAATTTAATAAAATGAAATCAATATTTGTACAGATAGCAAGCTATCGAGATCCACAGTTAGTGCCAACGATAAGAGATTTAATATCTAACGCGAAACATCCTGAAAATTTAAAAATATGTATTGCTCATCAACATGACGTAAAAAAAGATGGTTGGGATAATTTGAATGAGTTTAAAAATGATGACAGGTTTATTATTATTGATATACCTCACTATGAATCTCAAGGCACTTGTTGGGCAAGGAATCAAATACAACAACATTATAATGGAGAAGACTTTACTTTACAGCTAGACTCCCATCACAGGTTCGTAAAAGATTGGGATATAAAATGTATTAATATGTTTTACCAAGTTCAAACACCAGCTGATCCAAAACCTATTTTAACTAGTTACATATCTTCTTACAACCCTAACAATGATCCAGAGGAAAGAGTACAAATTCCTTGGGGGATGAAGTTTGATAAATTTACTGATGAAGGTATTATGTTTTTTCTCCCGTATCATCTAAATCGTGAAGACAAGCCAATACCAGCTCGTTTTTATTCAGCCCATTTTGCTTTTACTGTAGGTGAATTTTGCAAAGAAGTTCCGCACGATCCTTATTTATATTTCCATGGAGAAGAAATAACTATAGCAGCTCGAGCGTATACTCACGGATACTCTTTGTTCCACCCTCACAGAGTTTTGGCTTGGCATGAGTACACAAGAAATTACAGAGAAAAACATTGGGATGATCATCCTAATTGGACAACCTTGAATCAAAATTCAATAAAAAGAGTAAAGGCTTTGTTAGGAATAGATAATACTAAATGCACTCCGTGTGTAGAAAAGCAATTAAAAGGATATGGTTTAGGAAACAAACGTACCCTTCAAGATTATGAAAATTATATAGGAGTTCGTTTTATAAATAGATCCGTGCAACAATCCACAGTAGACAATGAACTTCCGATGATAAGGTTTGAACCTTTTCATATATCTACTGTTTTAAATATAAAATTTAAAAGATCAGATTTTAAACACAAAGAATACCAGTTTATAGCTTTGATATTTCAGGACGCTTACGGAAAAGAACTTTATAGATATGATTACCAAGAAAATGAAATAAAAGATTGGGGTGATGTTAGTTTGGATATTAAATACATAGGACAGTCTCCTTCTAAATGGTTAATGTGGGGATACACAAAAGAAAATGGTTGGGCTGATTCCATCCACCGCTCATTCAACAAGCATTGAATATAAAGTTGTATTTTTGTACTTAGAACAAGATGAGCACACTTAGAAAATATCGAGGAAGAAGAGTACGCACAGATGACCCCTACATAGGGGAGTATCAAGGCACAAATGGTTTAATCTATTATATAGGTTCTAGAAAAACTGTCAATATACCAGAGGATATACAATTTTCTGCTGGTGCTGCTCCTGTTATGGAATCAGAATTTTTAAGTCGCCATACCCCTGGTACGTTAAGAGGTTTAGGTGTTATACTAGATTCAACAGGTAAAGAATTATTTGCATTTTATCCTGATGTTTTAATAGATCCTGCTAGTCAAAATAATCAGAAAGTTTTTACTGAGTTGCGTAACCCTACATTTAACAACAGCACAACATTACCTGCGGGTGATTACGAGATAGTTACCTTTATACCTCAAATCGATGATAATTATGACAGAAACCCTGGGGATTTCACTGGTGGTGGTGGATATGTTCCTATTGAAGGTAGTGCGCAACTAAGTATACATGGGAATATTGTATCTAGCCCTGCTACTCCAATACCTGTTACTACTGCGGCAACTCCTCCTCCCACTAACCCACCTCCTACATCCCCACCTCCTACATCCGTTACTCAAACTGCAACACCTGTTGTAGAAGCACCGACACCTACGCCTCAAGTTCCTACAGGTATCCCATATACATTGTCATATAGTGAGGGTGTAAAAGGTTGGCCATCTTTTTATTCTTATAATCCCGATTTTATGATTGGTATGAACAATTATTTTTACACATTTGCGGGAGCCAACTTGTATCGCCACAATACAAATGAATCAAGAAATAACTTTTATGGAGTTCAATATCCTGCAAAAATTACTACGGTGTTTAACACTGAACCTTTAAGAAACAAGGTTTTTAAAACATTAGCTTTAGAATCTGACAGCGCCTGGACATCTACCATGAACACGGATATAGGTCAAAACGCTGCGATACAAAACGCTTGGTTTGAACTTAAAGAAGGTAATTATTATGCAGCCATAAAAAATGTTGCTAGTTCACCTGCTACCCTTAATACATTTAGATTTAGATCAATCAATGGTATAGGTAACACCACAGGTTTTAATGTAACTAACCCTCGTGTTTTTAATTTTTCTGTTCCTATTGATTCGATAATAGCAATAGGGGATTTTTTATATTATATAAATGTTTTTGACAATCAACCAAAATTAGCAGGAATAATAACAGCTATAGGAACAAGCTCAATAACTGTAGACAGCACTATACCTGGTGCTACAAATCCTACATCAAATACACCTTTAATGTTGGCTGCAAAAAACACCCTTGCGGAATCACACGGTCTTTTAGGTCATTACATGATTACCACCATAGAAAACGAATCAAGTGCGAACACAGAGCTTTTTGCTTTAACAGCTGATGTATTTAAAAGCTATCCTTAATTTTTAGTATCTTTGTGTTGAATGGAATTTAATATAAGAAAGCTAGAGCCTTCTGACTATAATATATATTTAGTGAAATGGTGGAAAGATTGGGGATGGACACCTCCAGTTAAAGATTTTTTACCAGAAGAAGGAACAGGTGGTATATTAATTTCAGATGATAAAGTACCAATATGCGCAGGCTTTTTATACCTTAGTAATTCAAAGGTGGCTTGGGTAGATTGGATTATATCTAATAAAAAATATACAGATAGGAAGAACAGAAAAGAAGCTTTGTTTATGCTTATTGAAACATTAACACATCTTGCACATAACAGTAAAGCTAAATTCTGTTACGCCCTTATAAATCATGAACCTTTAAAAAAAATATATAAAGAATTAGGTTATACTGAAGGAGACAAATACAATACTGAAATGATAAAAGCATTATAATATGGCAGTAGCAACAACAACAGCAATAGTAGGTACAGCGGCGGCAGCTAAGGCGGCAACAGTAGCAGCTGTAGCAGGAGCAGCTGTAAGTGTTGGATCCGCAACAGCAGGATTCATATCCGCAGGAAAAAGAAAAAGAGAAGCTAGAGATGCCGCTAATAAAGCAGAACAAGCTTTTGCAAGAGCTCAACAAATAGCTTCAGAAAATAAATTTGCGGGGCTTAGTATTCCTAAAGAAGCTTTTGAGCAACAAAGAGATACTATTTTATCTAATATAGCACAAACTTTACAAGGGGCGCAAGAAGGTAATCAAAGAGGTGCAGCTGCAGCAGGCAGTAGAGCAGGTGCAACGGGTATTCAGTTGGGAGACAGGTTAAGAGCTGGAAAAGAACTCGCTTTGTTTCGAGCTGACTTAAAAGAAAGAGAAGGTGCACGAAGAGTCCAGGAAAATCTAACGGGTATGGAGTTAGGTTTATCTGCTGGCGAGCAAGCGAAAGCAGCTGATTTAGATGATCAAGCAACTCAGCTTCAAACAGAAGCTTTTGGCGTTCTATCTGATTTTGGCAAGCAACTTGTTTCAAGTCAAAATCCTTTTGATAGACCTCAAGGTGTTACTCAATCTAAGGTAGATCCAAATGTAACTTTTAATGAAAGCGCACTACAAGCACAAATCCTAACACCTTCAAATCCTAATTTTGGCACCCCAGATTTAAATCCAATAACACAACCCCAAATTATCCAACAACCAGAAATATTTAAGCCCTTAAATCCATTTGAATTTGCGGGTATACAAGGAAATACAGCAGTGGCATGAGTTACGGATACGTTAGACGGCAAAGAGGTAGTTTAAATTGGGGTGCTATTGGTAGAGAAATGGCTGACTCTATCAAACAAGGAGAAGCGGAAAGACAAGCACGAAAAGCAGATATTTTAAAACAAGATAAAGAAAGAGCAGAGCAGCTTATAAACCAGCCTCAAGGGGAATACGCAGAAGCCAACAGATTTATATCTGAATATTCTGAGCAAGCACAAAACCAGGCTCTTAGTGATTTACGAGCTTTAAAAAACCGTGAAATATCTGAAAGAGAATACTACAATAGAAGAGCAAACCTCCAACAAGGTACAGACTTAATGTTTACAGCGGCTAAAAATTTCAACGCTAATTACGATAAGGCTATGGAGGATATAAGAACTGGAAAGTCTAGTGT
>MDSZ01054045.1_pt1 | contig 11468 bp, 11 predicted proteins | sample 811201 | NCBI WGS metagenome assembly MDSZ01 (sample SAMN05326647, study PRJNA326480) | marine metagenome | isolation source: seawater | place: Indian Ocean: North | collected 2010 | reverse complement strand
CCCACAAACAGCAGCCCGCGCGCCTTGAGCTCCGGCCCAAGAGCCGCGCAGATTTCCCGCTCCTTGTCCGTGAGTTCGGTCTTGGCCGCCGATCCCCCAACCGCCAGGTTCGACCGGATTTCGCCCTTGCCCGGTATGCGGTTGACCGCGCCCATCACCTCGCCATCGACCAGCACGATGCGCTTGTCCCCCTGCGCGACGCCTGGGATGAAGGCCTGCACCATGAAGGGTTCGACCCATTTTTCCTTGAACAATTCGACCAGCGAGGACAGGTTTGCGCCATTCGCGCCGACATGGAATACGGCCACGCCGCCATTGCCGTAAAGCGGCTTCACCACGATCTCCCCATGTTCGGCCAGGAAGCTTTTTACTTCTGCCAAGTCCCGGGTGATCATGGTGGGTGGCATGAAGCGCGCATAATCGAGCACGAACAGCTTTTCGGGCGCATCGCGCACGCTGGCCGGATCATTGACCACCAGAGTTTCGGCCTGCACCCGCTCCAGCAAATGGGTCGCGGTGATGTAGCTCAGGTCAAAGGGCGGGTCCTGCCGCATCAGCACGACATCGACATCGCGGCCCAGATCCAGCGTTTCCCATTCGCCCAACGCGAAATGATCCCCGGCAACCTTCTGCACCTTCACCGGACGCGCCTTCGCAAGCACACGGCCGTCGCGATAGGTCAGGTCGGGCGCGAGATAGTGATAGAGTTTGTGCCCGCGCGCCTGCCCCGACAGCATGATGTGAAAGGTCGAATCGCCGGTGATGTTGATGCCCTCCATCGGGTCCATCTGCACCGCGACGGTCAGGGGGTTAAACTCAATCATTTCCGAACACCTTCCACTCAGGAGAACAGGACGCGCCGGGCGGCCGTCACCCCCCATGCCAGACATTGGCCAGATGGCGTGGCGGTCGGCCCGGCGCAAGAAGGATCACGTCTATTCGCATGTCGTCACCCGGCTTCGCCAAGTCGTGCCAGAGGATTTCGGCCGCCGCCGCCACCCGCGCCAGGCGGCGTTCGTCAATCGCCATGTCCAGTTCCGCAGCGGTGGCCCTCGCCTTCACCTCGACAAAGGCGAGCATCGGCCCGCGCCGCGCCACCAGATCCACTTCGCCCGCGCGCGTCCGCATACGGCGGCCGACGATCTGCCACCCTTTGAGCCGCAGCCACCAGGCGGCGATGCGCTCCCCCTGTCGCCCGCGCTGTTCGGCCTGGGCGCGGCTCATCCCTTGAGGTCCATCGCCCGATCATAGAGGGTCCGGCGGTCCAGCCCGAACTTCTTCGCGACCTCGCCAGCGGCTTTCGACACGGGCAGGCGCGTCATTGCCTCCAGCAGGGCGGCGTCGGCATCCTCGGCACTGGCAGGCGGCGCATCGCCGGGTGGACCTACGATGACCACGATTTCGCCCTTGGGCGGCGCGTCGGCGTAGCGCATGGACAGGGCGGTAAGCGTGCCCGTCGCCGTTTCTTCGAATGTCTTGCTGATTTCCCTACTGACGGCCGCATCCCGATCACCCAGATGCGCGGCCATGGCCGACAGGCTGTCGGACAGGCGTGGCCCGCTTTCATAGAAGACCAGCGTCGCGCGGAGCGCCGCCACTTCGTCCAGCGCGTCGCCGCGCGCCTTGGCCTTGGACGGGAGGAAGCCCATGAAAAGAAAGCGATCGGTCGGCAGTCCCGACAAGGTTAGGGCCGCGATCACCGCGCTGGGGCCGGGCAGCGTCGTCACCTTGCGTCCCGCCGCCCGCGCGTCCCGCACCAGCTTATACCCCGGATCGGAAATGAGCGGGGTCCCCGCATCCGACAGCAGCGCCACCGATTCGCTCGCCATCCGGTCGATCAGACGCTGGCGCACATGGTCGGCGCTGTGGTCGTGATAGGGCAGCATCGGCCGGTCGGACCCGGCATGACGCAGCAGGCGGGCGCTGACCCGCGTATCTTCGACCGCGACCACGTCAGCCCGCCGCAATATCTCGGCCGCGCGCGGGGTCAGGTCTCCAAGGTTGCCGATCGGCCCCGCGACGATGTAAAGCCCGGGCTTCAGCCCAGAAAGTTCAGTTTCCATAAGGACGCCAGATGACAGAGACGGATGCCCCCCGGCAAGCGAACATCTTCGCTTCGATGAAGCGCGGTGCGCGCGTCGCCTTCATGGGCGCGGCCCTGTTCCTGGCCGCCTGTCAGTCGATCGTGCCCAAGGGACCGGCCCCCACCACACCCACCGCGCCCACGCGGCCGACCACGCCCGAAGTCGTCCAGGGCCTGCCCACCGACACCGCCCGCCACCGCGTGGCGCTGCTCGTGCCGATGAGTGGCGCCAATGCAGGCGTAGGGCAATCGATCGCCAACGCTACAACGCTGGCGTTGCTCGATACCAAGACCGACAAAGTGCGCATCACCACCTATGACACCGCGCTGGGCGCGGCGGCCGCGGTGAACAAGGCGCTGGCCGATGGCAACCGCCTGATCCTGGGGCCGTTGCTGGCGGAAGACGCGCGGGTCGTCGGGCCGATCGCGGCGCGGGCCAACGTGCCGGTCATCAGCTTTTCCAACGATAGCAGCGTCGCCGGCAATGGCGTCTACATCATGGGCTACAACCCCAACCAGTCGATCGAGCGGGTGGTCGACTTCGCCAAGTCAAAGGGCCTGAGTCAGTTCGGCGCGCTGGTGCCGCGCGGCACCTATGGCGAGCGAGCCGGCAACGCGATGCTGCGCGCGGTCGAACAGGCGGGCGGCACGGTCGTGTCGATGCAGACTTTCGACCGGTCTGCGGGATCGATCGCCGCGGCAGTCAAGGCTTTGCAGGCGTCCTCCAGCTATGACGCGCTGCTGATCGCCGATTCCGGGCGCGTCGCGTTGCAGGTTGCGCCGATCCTGCGCAAGAATGGCGGCGGCAGCGCGCGATTGCTGGGCACGGAATTGTGGAATGCGGAGCCATCGCTCGCCAGCAATCCGGCGCTGCGCGGTGCATGGTTCGCCAGCGTGTCGGATGGCCTCTATCGCCAACTCGTCGCCAAATATCGCGCCCGTTACGGATCAGCTCCGTTCCGCCTGTCATCGCTGGGCTATGATGCGGTGTTGCTGACAGTGCGAATTGCGCAGCAGTGGAACGCCGGCGCGCCCTTCCCCGCCGCCCGGCTGCGCGACGCGGGAGGATTTTCCGGTATCGACGGCGCATTCCGCTTCACCCGCACGGGGGTCGCCGAACGGGCGCTGGAAGTGTCGGAAGTCGGCGCGGGCAATTTCACTGTCATCGATCCGGCCCCGCGCAGTTTTGGCGAGTGAATTGCAGCTGGCGGCTTGCGCGCTTCCGATACGTTTCCGGCTATATGCCAGCCCTGACCGGAAAGAGTTGACCCCATGTCGCTGACCGTCCGCATCCTCATTGCCCTGGTCGCCGGGCTGGTCTGTGGCATCGCCATCGCCGAATGGGGCGGCGCCTGGGACGCCGCGATCGTCGGCGTGGCGCAACCGATCGGCAAGGCGTGGCTTGGCGGATTGCAGATGCCGCTCATCCCGCTGATCTTCGCTCTGTTGGTGACGGGCATCGCGCAGGCGGCGACCACAGCGCGCAACAATGGCCTCGCTAGGCGGGCGATCGGCCTGTTTGCAATTCTGCTGGTCGGGGCGGCAAGCGTCGCAGCACTGACCGGGCCGCTTCTTCTGACGCTCTGGCCAGTCCCGGAAGGCGCGGTCGGCGCGCTGGTTGGCGCGGGACCAGTGAGCGAGGTCCCGGACGTGCGGCCGTCGGCCGAGTGGCTGCTGGGCTTCATTCCCGTCAATCCGCTCAAGTCGGCAGCCGATGGGCAAGTGGTGGCGATCGTGTTGTTCGCGTTGATATTCGGCTTTGCGGTGACCCGGATCGCGGCGGAACGGCGCGCGCAGCTGACTGGCTTTTTCCAGGCGCTGGCCGACGCGCTGCTCGTGGTGGTGAACTGGGTCTTGTGGCTCGCCCCGCTGGGCGTGTTCGCGCTGGCGCTGGTCGCGGGCGCGCGATCGGGCCTCGCAACGGCCGGCGCTCTGCTTCACTATATCCTGTTCATCGTGGCCTTGTGCCTGCTGGTGACGCTGCTCGTCTATCCGCTTGCGGTCCTGCTTGGCCGAATCGGTGTCGGCCGTTTCGCGCGCGCTGTCTTCCCAGCCCAAGCCATCGCCTTTTCCACGCAAAGCTCGATCGCGTCGCTGCCCGCGATGATTCAGGCAAGCGACGGCGCGCTGGCGGTGCGGGAAACGAGCCGGTCCATCGTCCTGCCGCTGGCGATTTCCCTGTTTCGTATCACCAGCCCACCCGCCAATCTGGGCGTCGCCCTCTATGTCGCCGCCATGAACGGCGTCGATCTGGGTGCGACACAGTTGATCCTAGGTGTCCTGGTGGCGGCTGTGGTCAGCCTGGCGGCGGTTGGCTTGCCGAGCCAGATCACCTTTTTCACGACCACCGGCCCCATCTGCCTTGCCATGGGCGTGCCCGTCGAGGCACTGCCTCTCTTGCTGGCGGTCGAGACGGTGCCCGACATCTTCCGCACTGTCGGCAATGTCACCGCCGACATGGGCGTTGCACGCATACTGGACCAACGCGCCGCAGACTGACGGGCGCTTGTCAGGGCGTGCGACGCACGCTGATGATCTTTACGGGTGTTTCGAGCATCTGGCCTTTCATGACGCCTTCGCCTTTGGTCGGCGATTTAGGCGCGATGAGGATCGCCTTTATTACGTCCAGCCCCTCCACCACATGGGCGAAGACCGCAAATCCCTGATTGTCGCCGGACGCGTCTGGATGAGCGTCCATCGACGGCATCCGCCCCAACACGACGAAAAAGTCGCCGGTCGCGCTGCCCGGCGCATAACGCGCCATGGATAGCGCCCCTTCATCATGGACCAGACCCGTCTGGGTGGTGGGTTCATGCGCAATCGGCGGCAATATGCGCTTGGGGTCATTCTGCGCGCCGCCCTGCACGAAGCCGTAATCGGCAGCGCCAACGCCACGGTAGAAGGCTGTGCCGTCGAGCCGCTTCTGATCGACATATTTCAGGAAGTTGGCTGCGGTGACAGGCGCCTTTCCACTGTGCACTGCAATGACAACGGGCCCCTGCTCCGTCAGCATCGTTACCCGCACGTCGGCGGGATCGGCTGGGGGCGCTGATGTCTGCGCAGACGCAGGCGCGATGGACAGGAGGGCGGCGAGGATCAGGGCAAGCTGGCGAATCATACCGATAGCCTAGCCGATCAGGCGCGACGCGCCAGAGGGGCTTTAGCCCTCCAGTAAACGCTGCAATGCACGGACATCGGCATCCATGTCCGGGCTGGTTTCGCGGAGCGCTTCAATCGTCCGCACCGCGTGGATCACGGTGCTGTGATCCCGCCCACCGAAGATACGGCCGATTTCCGGCAACGAACGCGGCGTCATTTTCTTGGCAAGATACATGGCCACCTGACGCGGACGGGCGACGGCCCGGGCGCGGCGCTTGGAGCGCATTTCCGCCGGATCGATCTTGAAATGCGCGGCGCAGGCCTTCTGGATTTCATCCACGGTGATGCGGCGGGCATTGGCGCGGACAGCATCGGCCAGCATCTGCTGGGCAAAATCGAGATCGATCGCGCGCCCGGTCAACTGGCCATAAGCGACCAGCTTGTTGAAGGCGCCTTCCAGTTCGCGCACGTTCGACCGGATCGAGCGGGCGAGGAAATCGATCACCATGTCGGGGACAATCATATCGCCGGCCAGAGCACGTTTTGATTCGAGGATGGCGAGACGCAGGTCGAGATCGGCAGGGCGGATATCCGCCACCAGGCCACCGGCCAGGCGCGAGAGGATACGCGCGTCGATCGATTCGAGCATCTGCGGCGCACGGTCGGCGGTGACGACGATGCGCGCGCCGCTATCGATCAGGTCATTGATCGTGTGAAGAAATTCCTCCTGCGTCGATCCCTTGCCCGCGATGAATTGGATATCGTCGATCAGCAGCAGACGCGCGGCCCGTAGGCGCGCCTTGAACGCCATCGTTTCGTTGGCACGCATCGCATTCACAAATTCCATCATGAAGCGTTCGGCCGACATATAGAGAACCGGGGCCTTCGGCGAATGCGCGGAGAAAGCCGCGGCGATACCGTGCAACAAATGGGTCTTGCCCTGTCCCGTGCCGCCATGAATGAACAGCGGCGTGAAACGGGGTTGGGCCTCACCCGCCATCGCCTGTGCGGCGGACCAGGCCAGCCGGTTCGTATCGCCGACGACAAAATCGTCGAGCCGGTGGCGCGGCTGGAAGTTCGACGCCACGATCGCCTCTTCCATCACGGGTTCGGTTTGGATGGACGGCGCGACCTCCAGCAGGCGAGGCCCACAAGCGTCCGGCGCGCGGCGCACACGCACTTCGCGCACCCCGACCCCGACGCTGCGCCAGGCCATGCGCAAGCGATCGCCAAACTGGCCCGACACGAAATTCGCGCTGAAGTCAGTGGCGACCAGCAGGTCGAGAGTCTGCGATTCGGGGCAATAGTCGCCAAGACGCGCCGGCTTTAGCCACTGGTCGAACAGGCGCGCGCCGACGTCACGGCGCAGACCGGTCCGGATCACGCTCCAGGCAGAGTCCAGGCCGGTGCCATTCTCACTGTCCGTTGCCTGACGTTCCACCAAAGCTGCCCCGACTTTCATACCCTAAGCGACCCCCGAGATCAGTCAGAACGGCGCAGGAATAGCTATTCGGAAAAGCCATTACTTTTCCGATCATCATGCATCGTCTGACCTAATGACGACCGCCTCAAAAACGATTCGAGCGGCGGCCGGAGGAGCAAAATAGACAGGCGCGCTTGGCCGGATCAAGGCCGGAACACTTCAAAAAAATGAAATAAAGCCGTTGACTCGGCAAAGCCGCAGAAAAGGCCAACTTGGCATTTTATCACAATATTTCAGTTATTTATTTAGTCACAATCCTGCTGAATCCGGTCGAATCGCAGGATTTGCGCGTGTCTGGCCGATGACAACAATGTGACGTAAAAACGAAAGGCCCGCTCCGGCCATCCGGAGCGGGCTCTGATGTTCGTTATTCCCTTGCGGGGGGTGTCAGGCGATCGCGCTGACGGCCTTGGTCAGGCGGCCGAACTTGCGAGCGGCGGTGTTCTTGTGCAGCACGCCACGTGCAACGCCACGCGCCAGTTCAGGCTGAACGGTCTGCAGCGCAGTGGTGGCGGCGTCCTTGTCGCCAGCAACGATGGCGGCTTCCACCTTCTTCACCAGGGTGCGGATCCGGCTGATGCGGGCGCCATTAATTGCGGCGCGACGCTCGTTGCGACGGATGCGCTTCTTGGCTTGCGGCGTATTGGCCATTCTATTCCTCGGTTCTCGTCAAATCTCGGGAAGAGGCCCGCCGAAAATGCCGACATGCCTCGTGAAGGTGCGCCCCTTACAGAGTATCGGGGCAGGCGTCAACGGATTCGGACACGGCTATTTCTGGCATGTGGGGCAATAAAAGGTCGACCGACCGCCATCGACGCGCCGCCGGACCGTGCCGCCGCATGGACAGGGTTCCCCTTCCCTGCCGTAGACGCGCCATTGCCTGGAAAAATAGCCCAATTCTCCGTCAGGCCGCGCATAATCGCGCAAGGTCGACCCGCCAGCCGTAATGGCGGCAGTCAGCACGGTACGAATCGCCTCCACCAAAAGCGCCAGACGGGCCGCGCCGATTCGTCCTGCTGCGCGAGTGGGGGCGATGCCGGCCATGTTGAGCGCTTCACAAACATAGATGTTGCCGAGACCCGCCACGATGCGCTGGTCCAGCAGCGCCGCCTTGATCGAGGTTGCCCTGCCTTTCAACGCTGTGGCCAGCATTGCCGGCGAAAAATCATCACCCAGTGGCTCGGGTCCCATGCGGGTGAAAGGCGCATAGCCGGTCCAGGCGTCAGCGCGCACCAGATCAAGCGATCCGAACCGACGAGGATCGTTGAGCGAGAGAATCCGGCCCTGATCGGTTTCGACCAGCAGATGATCATGGGCGCCAATCTCCGCCGGATCGATCCGCCAACGCCCCGACATGCCGAGGTGAAAGATCATCATGTCACCCCGGTCGGTTTCGATAAGGCCATATTTGGCGCGCCGCGACAGGCCGGTCACGATGGCGCCCGTCATGCGTTGGCGCAAATCGACCGGAATGGGAAAGCGCAGGTCGGCGCGGCGCGGCTCGACGCGCGTGAGCCGGCTTCCCTGCAAGACTGAGCGCAGGCCCGCCACGGTGGTTTCTACTTCGGGAAGTTCAGGCATGAGCCGTTATGTAGGCGCTAGCGTCCCGCCGCAACAGAGGCATCCGGAGCAAGATCCGGCCAGCGGGCGATCAGGGCCGCGGTCACGCCATTGGTCCACCCGAAGCCGTCCTGCAGCGGATATTCGCCCCCGCCGCCCGGCTTGCGGTCTTCGACATCATATTTTTCCAGCATCTTGCCGGTTTCACGGAAGGCCGCGTCCACCGTCGATATCCAACGGCGGGCTATGTCTCTGGCAAGCGACGGATGGCCCGCGCGCGCCAGTCCGTCGATCGCCACCCATTGCAGGGGCGCCCAGCCATTGGGGCTGTCCCATTGCTGCCCTGTCGCAAGCCGGGTCGTACGCAGGCCGCCCTCCCCGACGAGCTGATCGCGCGTGAGCCGGGCAACGGCATCGGCCTGGGCTTTGGTGGACAGGCCGACGAACAGGGGGAAGAGCGTGGCCGCCGACACGATGGGCGTGGCTTGTCGGCTATCCATGTCCCAATCGGCATAGCGTCCCGCATCCGGTAGCCAGAGCCAGCGGTCGATGGCGGCTTTGCGCGCCGCGGCGAATTGATGGAACTGACGCGCGCAACCGGCATCGCCCGCTGTCGCGCATCGTTGGGCAATGGCGCGCTCCAGCCGCCAGAGCAGGCTGTTGAGGTCGACGGGCACGATATGCGTGGTGCGGATCGTAGACAGGCGTTTGGGATCGGCCAGCCAGCGGGAGGAAAAGTCCCAGCCGCTTTCCGCGCCGGCGCGCAGGTCGCGATAGACGTCGCCCCTGGCCCTGTTGCTTTGACGCGCGGTCGCGACATCTTCGGCCCAGCTTTCATCGCGCGGTCCGGGCCGATCATCCCAATAGCGGTTGAGCAGCGCGCCATCGGGCATGCGCACCACGCGGAGGGCGGCCCCTGATTTGGATGCGCGATCGCGACCGCGCATCCAGAAGTCATGTTCGGCGCGCAAGGCGGCCAGGTGACGGGGATCGGTTGGGTTGCTGGCCAGATCGACCATCAGCGAAAGAAAGGGAGGCTGCGACCGCCCCAGATAATATGTGCGGGTGCCGTTGGGGATGAAGCCGTAGCGGGCAATGAGGCTTTCAAAATCGGCGAGCATCGAATCGATCAGGGGTTGCTGCCCATCCGCCTTGAGGCCGAGCATGGTGAAATAGCTGTCCCAGTAATAGATTTCGCGAAATCGCCCGCCCGGCACGACATAGGGCGCAGGCAAGGAGAGGGCCGATGAGCCGGCAGGCGGATTGAGCGACGGCCGGGTGAGCTGCGGCCAGAGCGCGCGGATATGGTCGCGGAGCGTTTGGGCCGGCCGCTCGTCCTGCTCGCCCGGCACGCTGAAATGGCGCAGGACGAACTGGCGCAGGGCCGCGCCCTTTGGCTGTTCCCGCCGATAGGCCTCCACAATGGCGGCAGGGTCGCCTTTTGGTACTGCGTCGACGAAGGTCTTCCCATCCTCGAAGACCCGCTCGCTCTGCACCGCTTCGAACAAGGGACCGTAGATTTGCTGCGGGCTGGGTGGCGGCGCAGCTTGCGCCAGGCAGAGCAGCGCGGCGAGCGCGACGGCGAAGTGGACAGGTCGGCGCATATCGACATTCCCCCATATCGGTCGGTCAGGCGGAGGAATGGATGACGCAGGCGAAACGTTCCGGCCACGGCTGCCTTCGCGCTGGCATGGGACGACAACAGCGGCTAGAGCGAGAGGCATGAGCGAAACAGCATCCTTCGGCTATCGCGACGTCGATGCCGCCGAAAAAGCGGGCATGGTCCGCGCGGTCTTTTCCAATGTCGCAGCCAAATATGATTTGATGAATGACGCCATGTCGGGCGGCGCGCATCGGCTGTGGAAGGACCAGTTCGTCCGCCGCGTGAAGCCGCAGGCCGGTGAGGAGATACTCGACATGGCCGGCGGAACGGGCGACATCGCGTTCCGTATGCACCGCCATGGCGCGCAGGTGACTGTGTCGGACATCAATCCCGAAATGCTGGCCGTCGGGGTCGAGCGCGCGCAGAAGAAGGGATATGAGGGCCTGATCTGGTCGGAGCAGAATGCCGAAGACCTGACCTTTGGCGATCGCGCGTTCGATGCCTACACGATCGCCTTTGGCATCCGCAACGTCACCCATATCGACAAGGCGCTCAAGGAGGCGCACCGGGTACTCAAGTTCGGTGGCCGGTTCTTCTGCCTGGAATTTTCCACGACGACCTGGCCGGGTTTTTCGGACGTCTATGACGTCTATTCGCACAAGCTGGTGCCGCACCTCGGCAAACTGTTCGCCAATGACGCCGACAGCTACCGCTATCTGATCGAATCGATCCGACGCTTCCCGCCCATGCCCAAATTTGAAGCGATGGTCCGGGACGCGGGTTTCGTGAACACCAAGGTCGAGCCGATCATGGGCGGGCTGGTGGCGATCCATAGCGGGTGGAAGATCTGACCCGCGCATGACGTCCCACATCACCCATATCTGGCGGCTCCTGAAATGGGGGCGCATCTTGGCGCGGCATGGCGCGCTGCGTGGGATCGAGCGCGATCCGCTGACGCCCGCGCCCGTGCGCCGGCTGGTGCGGATCGCCCGGCTGGGCGCACGTGTGCCCAAGCAGCCCCACTATGCCGACGCGTTTCAGGCGATCGGCCCGGCAGCGATCAAGCTGGGCCAGACACTGGCGACCCGGCCCGATCTGGTCGGTGAGGAAGCGGCCAACGACCTGCTGCGGTTGCAGGACGCCCTGCCCCCCGTGCCGTTCGACACGATCCGCGCCCAGATCGAGCAAAGTTTCGGGCGGCCGCTGGAGGCATTGTACAGCCGGTTCGACGAAGCCCCGGTGGGGGCGGCGTCGATCGCGCAGGTCCATCGCGCGCTTACCACCGATGGGCGGGACGTTGCGGTCAAGGTGATCCGCCCCGGCGTCATTGATCAGTTCAACCGCGACATCCAGACCTATGAATGGGCCGCAGCCCATATCGAGCAGCTGGGCGGGGAAGTCGCTCGACTGCGCCCGCGCTTGGTCATCGCCAACCTTAAGCGCTGGACCGCACGCGAATTGGACCTGCGACGCGAAGCGGCGTCGGCGTCCGAACTGGCCGAGGCGATGGAGGCGATGCCAGGCTATCGCATCCCCGCCATCGACTGGGACCGCACGAGTGGCAAGGTCATGACGATGGAGTGGATCGACGGCATCAAGATCGCCGATCGCGCCGCGCTGGTCGCGGCAGGCCACAACAT
>MDSZ01031439.1_pt1 | contig 11468 bp, 10 predicted proteins | sample 811201 | NCBI WGS metagenome assembly MDSZ01 (sample SAMN05326647, study PRJNA326480) | marine metagenome | isolation source: seawater | place: Indian Ocean: North | collected 2010 | reverse complement strand
CTATACCAACCAGATGGTAAAATACTTTATATAGATAATAGGGCTGCTGTTATTAGAGATAGTGACCAAACAGAAGATATAAAAGTTGTAATTACAATATAGGATAAATCATGCCGAATACATTTAACAATACAACATTCTCTACAACTTATTATGATGATTTTAGAGATAGTGATAATTATCATAAGTTATTATTTAATGATGGTAGAACATTACAAGCTCGTGAATTAACACAATCTCAAACTCTTATCAATAAAGACATAAGAAGATTTGCGGACAACATTTACAAAGAAGGTGCTGTTATAAAACCAGGTGGTATTACTGTCAATGATGAGTATGAATTTGTTAAATTAAATACAAGTTCGGGTGCAACTCCAACGGCAAGTTATCTAGGTGCAACACTTACAGGTGCAACTTCGGGTATAGTTGCAAAGGTAATCGAGGTTGTTGCCTCAACATCTTCTGACCCATCTACATTATATGTCGAATATACAGATTTAAATGGTGGTACACAATTAAGATTTACTCCTGGTGAAACACTGACAATTTCAGGTTTAGATGATGTTGTTGTACAAACAACCGATACAACAGCTGACCCTGCAGTTGGGCCTGGCACACAAGCAAATATTGGCGATAGTATATATTATGTAAAAGGACACTTTGTATTTTGTCCTAGGCAATCCTTTGTTGTTGACAAATATAATAATAACGCTGATGATGGTTTAGTACTTAAGGTAATTGAAGATGTTATTACAACTGCCGATGATACAGGTTTATTTGACAATTCAGGCGGTACTCCAAACTTAAGTGCTCCAGGTGCTGACAGATATAGAATTCGTTTGGTACTTGATGTATTATCAAATATGGATTCAGATACAAATTTTATACAAATTGCAAATATATTTGATGGTTCGGTTACAAATATTATAGATGAAAATGATGCGTATAATATTCCTGATGAAATGGTATCACAAAGAATTAAAGAAAATTCAGGCGATTATTTAATTAAACCATATTCACTAAAATTTGAATTAGACTCTGCATCAACATCTACTCAGTTAGATGCTGTGTTAGGTGAGGGTATTGCCGTAATTCAAGGTCATAGAGTTACAAACCAATTTAATCAAACGTTTACAATACCAAGAGCACAGGATACAGAAACAGAAACTAATGAACAAATAGCAACAAGTTTTGGTAATTTTGTTAAAGTGACAACTGGTCAAGGTAGTGATTCAGGTGATATATTAGGTTTACCAAATATTAATGTATTACAACAATTTAATTTATACACAGGTGCTAGTTTAGGTGGTGCTCAGGCAGGTAAGGCAAGAATTAGAGCTGTAACGGAAGATGGTGCAGTAGGATTTAAATTCCACTTGGTTGATATTGACCTAGACCCTGGTGTTAATTTTAGAAATATTAAGAGTATAGGTGATAGTGCGAATGGTAAACATTTTGATATCGTACAAGAAGACAGTAAATCAGTTATACACGAACCAGATAAAAATGATTTACTATTTCCAACACCATATATTAGACCAAATAACTTTGCAGATATATCACTTACAACACAACAATTCTTTACTGGAACAACAAACGGTTCTGGTGCATTAACAATTACTGTTACAGATACATCAAATGAAGTATTTGATAATACTGCAGACCTGCTTGTTGTTCGAACAGCAGGTGGTCCTGATACATCATTTACAATATCATCTGGTGGTACAGGTAGTACAACTATAGCATTTGCTGGATTAGATAATAGTACATCATATGATATATTGGCATATGTTAAAAAGGCAACAAACGTTGCAAGTAGAACAAAGACACTTACAACATCAACTGTAACTGGTGTTTCAAGTTCAACTGATTCAGATGGTAATACAGTATTTTCACTTGGTCAACCAGATATTTACAAATTAGATAGTGTAAGAATTGCAAGTTCAGCCGGTAACGATGTAAAAGGAAGATTTGAATTAGACAATGGACAAAGAGATAACTTCTATGATATCGGTCGACTTGTATTAAAAGGTGGTCAAACTGCGCCATCAACAATATATGCAAAATTCAGACACTTTGAACATGGTGCAACTGGTGAGTTTTTCTCTGCAAAATCATATACCGGTCAAATTGATTATCAAGATGTTTATAGTTACAGAAAAAATGATGCAACTGTTATTAATCTAAATGATGTATTAGATTTCAGGGCTGTTAAAAATACGTCAGGAACATTCTCTGGTGGTGATGCAAGAGTGCATTTCTTACCTCAACCAACAGATACTGTTGAAGCGGATGTTACATATTATCTTCCAAGGAGAGATGTTATTACAGCAAACAAAGACGGTGAGTTTTCATATATTCAAGGTTTAAGTTCGTTTGAACCTCTATTCCCACAAATACAACCTGAATCAATGTTATTATACAATATTGAGTTAAATCCATTTACATTACATGATTCAGATATGAGTGTAATAAGAGAAGAACACAGACGTTATACTATGAGGGATATCGAGCAGATTGATAGAAGGGTTGATAATTTAGAAGAAACTACAGCACTAACATTACTTGAAACAGACTTATCAAACATAAATGTTCTAGACAGTACTGGTGTCGTAAGAGCTAAATCTGGATTCTTTGTTGATAATTTTGAAACTCAACGATTTAGCGATGTTGAAAATACTGGATACAGAGCATCTATTGACCCATTAAATAGTACACTAAGACCAGGTTTTTATTCAAACAATATACGACTAACATACGATTCAGATAATTCATCAAATACAATTAGAGTAGGTAACACAGTTATGTTAAAGCATACTGAACAACCTTTCTTAAAAAATGAAGAAGCAACTGGTACAATAAATGTTAATCCATTTGGAATTTTAGTGTCAGATGGAATGTTAACATTATCACCTGCATCTGCAGATTGGTATGATACAGAAACAAAACAAGTTGTTACAGATGGTGGTACTATTGTTAAAAAGGTTAGAATGAACGCACGTTTTGACTTTGATAGGTTTAGAAGTCCAGGTCAATATTTTGATTGGGCATATAACTGGGGTGGTAAAACATTTACAGTTAATAATAGCACAAATTTAAGACAACTAAAACGTCAAGGTTTAAAAACTGGTGATTTCTTCTTAAAAGGTAAAACAATTACTGAAACAAGAAAAGAAACTGTAAATGAAAGAGAACTAAATCATGAGTATACACCATTTATTAAATCACAACTTGTTTATTTTAAGGCAGAAGGACTAAGACCTAATACACGAGTATTTGCATATTTTGATGATAGAGATGTATCTAGCTGGGTCAGACAACAATCATCTTTTGTTGAACACGGTTCCACAACTACTGATTATGGTAACCAATATAATACAGCATCAGAATATCCATTCTCTGGCGGACCATCAACACTTACAACTGATGCAACAGGTAAAATAATTGGTTCATTCTTTATACCAAATACCGATACAATTAGATTTGAAACTGGTGTTAAAGAATTTAAATTATTGGATATACCAGTTAACAGTGGTCAAGAATTTGTCTTTGGATTTGGTAATTCATTATCCCGTGCTTCTGCTAAATTTACTGCAACTGGAATTATACCAAAAGAACAAGAAAATACAGTCGTATACAAAACAGTTTATGTGGCAGTGTCATCACAGAGTAATAAAAGTAGAGGCCGAGAAGCAAGGTATTATGTTGATACTAAGGGTAATATTAGAAGAACATACAGTAGATATAAAACTTCTGGCCGTAGCGTATTTGCAGCATCGGGTAGAACATTTGGTTCAAGGGCTCAGATAAAAAATTCTAGTGAATTTAAAAACGCTAACATAAAGAATACTAGTGGACGATGATTAAAAAAAGAGTAATAGGAGAGATATAATATGGCAGCAAATGTAGACCCAATTGCCCAATCGTTTTATGTGGATTCACCGCAGGGTATATATGTAAAAAAAATAGGAGTATTCTTTGCATCAAAACCTGGTGGCAGCGATGTACAGTATCCTATAAAAATGCAGATAAGACCTTTAATAAATGGTTATCCATCATCAGAAGCTGTATTACAACAATCTGAGGCCATATTAACACCTTCTGATATTACAACAAGTGCGGATGCATCAGCAAAAACATTCTTTACATTTACTGACCCTATATATCTTGAAGGTGATAGGGACTATGCATTTGTTTTACTTACAAACACAACTGCATATACAGTTTATATTTCAGAAGTTGAGAAGTTTGTTGTTGGTTCAGCATCTCGAAGAGTTGTAAAACAACCAACACTCGGTTCTTTATTTTTATCACAAAACAGTAAAACATGGACAGCAGACCAAACAAAAGATATAACCTTTGAAATAGTAGTTGCTGATTTTCCTGACACTGATGGATTTGCTTTCTTAAAAAATGCAGATGTACCATTCAGATTATTACCTAATGACCCAATCAGAACAGTAACAGGCGATTCAGATGTTATTGTATTTTCACCAAACCATGGACTTGATGTTGGTGATGTAATACAAATTAAAGGTGCCTCTACAAGTGATTCTGCTACTATTGCAGGTTTAACAATTGGTGGTCTTTTTGGTGGTGCCTCAAAACTAACAGGTACACATACAATTACGGCAGTTGATGGTAGAAGCTTTACATTTAAGGCTGATTCAGCTGCAGATAGTGATGATATAGGTGGTGGTAATAAAATATTGGCAACAACAAACATACCTTTTTCATCAGCATGGCCTTCAATTGAGTTATTCTTGCCAGGTGAATCAACATCTACATCTACAGCAAGATTTACAACAGGTAAATCATTTGCTGGTTCAGAAACCTCAATGTCAAAACCTACAACATTTTCACCAGTACTTATTAACGAAACAAATAGATTAGAAGATGTAAAGAGAATTGCAAACAGACCTACCGAGGTTGCAAACTTAACAGATGCTGCTCAAGGCGATAGGTCATTTGATATTAAAGTAGAAATGAGCCCAGGTTCTAACTTTGCCGGCCCTGCTATTGATTTAGATAGAACATCATTAACAACAATTCATAATGTAATTGATAAACAAGATTCAGCAGCAACATCAGGATTTAATGTGCCAATTGTATTTTCACCTGAAACAGCTGCATTTGGTGGCACATCACTTGCAAAACATATAACAAAAGAGGTAACACTTGCTGAACCTGCAACTGGTATTAAGGTTATTATAGCTGCAAATAGACCGTCTGTTTCAAGTTTTGAATTATATTTTAGGACTGCCACATCAGATGTTTTATTAGAAGGTGTGCCTTTTACTCTAAAAACTGAGGACACAAACAATGCACCAAATGATGAATATGGTGTTTATACTGATTACGAATATTTAATTGGTGGACTTGGTGGTCAAATTGCACCATTTACTAAGTTTCAATTAAAAATTGTTATGTTAACAACTAATGAGGCTAAGGTTCCAACATTTAAAAATTTAAGGGTAATTGCACTGGCTGATTAATGAGTGATTATATTAAAGTTGAGGGACATCCTAATCTTGTTCGTGATAAAAATTCAGGCGTGATATTAAATATAAATAAAACTGAATTGGAATCAAACAGAATTAGAAAACAGAAACAAAGAGAAAAAGATAACGAGATTGAACAACTAAAAAATGATGTTAGTGAAATTAAATCTATGTTAAATAAATTAGTAGAGAAACTATAATGGCAAAAGTTACATTCGCATCTTCAAATACACTACTTCAAACAATTAATAAGTTAAACGACTTATCACTTGATGTTGGTGATTTAGCGGCATTATCAACTACTGTTGATTCAGATATTGTTGGTGCAATAAATCATTTAAAATCAAGGGTTGATAGTGTCGGTACACATTTGGATTCTGACGTATTAGATGCAATCAGTGTATTACAACCTGGTGGTGATGGTTCTTTACGATATAACAATTCAACTGGTGTATTAACATTTACAGGGCCAGATTCTGCAACTGGTACAGCGCCAATCGTTGTTTCCTCTGGTGCCATATCAATTACTGATGCATCAACCTCTGCAAAAGGTGCAGCATCATTTAGCAGTTTACATTTTGATGTTTCATCAGGTGCAGTAACCATAAAAACTGGTGGTATTAATGATAGTGCCAAAGTTGCTGATGATGTTATAAGTTCCAGGCATTTCAAAAGTGGTATAAGTTTAATTGTATATGATTCATCAGGTTCTGCAGTAAAAACTATACATAGCCCAGGCGTATAGGAGAATTTTATAATGGCAACTCAACCTCAGCCACTTTTTTACCGTGGTAGTGATGATTTACAAATCATGACTGCAACTGATATTTCAAATATTGTTGCACAGGTTATTGCTCTACATGCAGCCAATCCAGCCGTAGTATTAACTCAAGTTTCATCAGGTGGTTCACTTGGCACAATTAATGATACAAGACTTTCATCAGGTGCCGCTTCACAATCAACAACTGCATTTGTTGCTGAAGGCAGTACTGCTGAACCAGCAACTGTTACAACTGGTTTTGCAAGAATAAATCAGACAGTAACAAGTGTATCACAACCGGTTGACCCATTACCTTTATATAGAAGAAGTGATGGTCAAATACAGTCATTTACACCAACAGATTTTTTGGATACATTTATTCGTCCTGCAATCACTAGTTTAGTGTTAGAGGCCAATACAACTTCACAAGGTGGGACATTTCGTATTCATACAGCAACAAGTTTATCTGGTCATACACTTGTAAGTTCGACACCTGTGTTCATTGATACAATTGCAGATACATCATCATATGTAGCTAGTAACATAGGTTCAGTAGGAACAACTCAAGATTTTCCTACAACTGTTACCAATTATTATCTTATGAAAGTAGATGGTGCAGCTGCAAGTACAACAATTAGAGTACCAGCATTTAGAAGAAGTGATGGTGACATTCAAGCATATTCACTTACATCATGGAATTCTTTACTTGAAGGTTATGTGCGATATGCAACATCAAGTAGTTCAGGTGATAGAATAACATATAGTATATCATCAGGTACCAATAAAGGTTCAGGTATGGTTGATACTATATTAAATGGTAGTGGTAACTATCAACAAAGATTTGTTAATGCTGATGATTATCGTTCACAAGAGTTTCCTAATGGTGTTTCATCAACAGCATCAACAACATTTCTAAAAATTAATCGTTCTTAAATAAATTATATTTGTAATTATATTTGTCAAATTCTTTATTGATTACATGTAAAAATACTGTATCGTCATTATCGGTATCTTGTCTAAAATCATCAACAATATAATTCCAAGATTCATCAAGATAGTTTATTTCAATATTATTTTTTTCAATTAGATAGGTTAAAAATACCTCATTATTTGGTTTTATTAAAGAACTTATCTCAATTGGATATATGTTATCTTCTTTTGCATCGCTCAATGCGTTTAACATATCGTTTAAATTATCAATAAAACGTAATTTTTTAATAATACCTGAATTACCACCAATAACTCCTGTATTTATTATCATATTATTAAAATCAACATAATTTTCTAATAGTAACATTGCATTTTTGGCACATGCCTTTACCCACCAATTTTGTGAATCTAAATTATCAATGTTTTCCTTGTGAAAATAATAACCTGAGTTTTTAAGTCTTTCCTGTAAAGGTATTGGTCTAACCTTAAAATATGGAATATCCTTTTCTTTGACACTTGCCTGTACATACCTTTTTAATCCCCATTCATAACAATCTTGTTGAAAACAACAAAGTTTAGATAAATCATGTAACTCAAAAAAATTAACAAATTTAAAAGGTATTATATCCAAATCAAGATATAATACTTCGTCATATTTTTCTGCCATTTTTTCAAGTTGATTTATTTTAAAAAATTGTATGGTATTATATTCATCAATTTCAACCAATTGATTATTGTTTTCATACACGAAATAATCTGCATTACAGAAATCAGCATATTGTTGTTGACGTTTTATTAAATCATCTTTGTAATTTTTCAATTGTTGTTTTTTATAATCGGTAACTGATTCATCGTTTACCTCTTTGTAAATACTAAATATTACTCTTGAATTGCCAGACATTATCAAACTTCTTATTAATACAATGAATAAATTTACTTTTCTTAGGAATGTAATCACTTCTCGGGTCATAAAAATAATGCCACTCGTTATTTAACCATTGCGTATTGACCTTGTTTATTTTTGTTTTATAACTCCATATTGTTTCATTATCATAACCAAACATATTTCGAACTTCTTGAGGATATAATGCATCATCATTTTTTACAGTTGTCATCAACTCTATTGTTTTATCAAAGTCACGGAAATAATCTAATTTATCTAAGTGTACTTTGTTTATTCCAATTATGCCTGTATTAAATACATCGTTTTCGATTGAGTAACCATTTTCAAATAACATTGCCTTACAATTCCAATATTTAGCAACGGGACTTCTATTTGATGAATTTAATGTATTGTGTGCAATGTTATATTTTAATCGTAATCCTGGGTCGTTATTATTATTTAATATGGCAACACCTTTATTTAAATTCCATGCATCAAAAAAATCGTCATCGGTAACAGGTATTACATCAAAATCTAAATATAATATTTCATCATAATGCTTTGATAATTTATATAACAAATGTATTTTATAAAAGTTTACAATACAATAATCAGTAATCATAGGATATTTTTCTTTGAATGTTTTGTGAAAATGTTTATATTCTTCATCATATTCAAATAATTCATATTCAGTTGAAATATCGTATGCATATTGTTTGTGTGATTCCACTAACCTATCATAGTGTTCAATAAACTGTAATTTTGTTCTCTGTGTTTTAGGTATTGTATCACCAGAATATGGTCGTTGATAATCCAAATCTTCGGCAGGTATGTCAATATATAAGCTGTAAATAATTCTCATAATAAACTCTAAAAATATTTATATAAATAGTTTTACAAATTTAAGGAGTAATTATGAGTAGACCATTTCCAAAAGACCAAACCTACGTTGAGGGTAGTGCAAGATTTACCAACAACGAAAAAAATGTGATTGAAATATTAACAAGAAAAGATGATGACGAAACCTTAATATCAAGTATATTTCCTGCAGACCCTGATAGTCCAATTTTTCAATGGATATTAAATAATTGTGAAGACCTAGATGGTATTCATGTTAATACCTACAGATGGATAAAGGAACAAAGGCTTGCGTTTGAACAACAAGTTATTGAAATAGCAAAAAGAGAGGGATTAATATTTGCTTCAGGTCTTTCTGATGTTCGTTCCTACAAAAGTTTCTTGGAAACATTATTTGAACCTTTTGATGAATCAAAAGAGAGTGAGATGAATAATTTATTTTCAATTAAATTAGAATTATTTGAAATGCCATATATTCGTCAGAACACAAATAACGATTTAAAAAAGTTATTAAGGAGAGCAGAAACACCGATAGAAGTGGTTAAGGCTGCAATTGATATTCAACTTGATAATCTTGCCAATGGGATTGAAATTGAGGTAGAAGATACTTCGAATACCACCCAGGATTCTGCATAGATTTATATCGTTGATTAAATAAATATACATTATATTCTTGCTCATCAGTTATTGTTTGATATGAACAAACACCACTATTTGGAAATGTAACATATTCATGGTTTTCATGTAAATACTGGTCCATGCCTTTATGATACTTGACCATATAATAATCTGGTTGTTCCATAAAATCTTTGTAAATAAATGACTTATCACCATACCAAGATATAATAGAACTATTGATTGGTGTATGGTATGCAGGACGCCACCACGCATTGATAACTGATAATGTATCTGAAATAAATCTAACACAGTCATTACGAATAATTACATCTAGGTCAAAATATATGTTGAAATCCTTCGTGAATCGTTCAAAGATTTGTAGTTTATCAAATACGCCCTCGTGCCTATCTTCACTTATAACATTAAATGTATCATACTCTAAACCAGAGAATTTGTCAATCATATATTTTAAATTATCAATATAGATTGGGTGGTATTTGTTACCAGTACAAACACATATTATATTAAGCATGCCAATGTTCTCTTACCCAATTGTATCGTTCAGTCATAATATAATTATCTTGATTTGAGAAATGTATAATTTTTAATTTTGGATTAATTTCATCTCCCATTATTTGAAATTGTTCATTAAAACCATCTCTGTATAATTCTTGATATGTTAGGTTACGTTCAAAATCTTTAGTCCATTTACCTACCCATTCACCAGGCATGTGTGTGATTTTTACACCTTGTTCTCTACACGTTTCTTCGACAAAGTTTTGTTCACCAAAATATTTAAAGTGTACTACCATATTCTTGTAATAATGTTCTTGCCACTTAACAGGGTTTATTAAAAACTTTTTCCATACAAAGTCTAAACTTCCTGCCTTAAATTTATACCAACCACCATTGATAGTTGTATGAGGGCTTTTATTCCACCACTTATTATATGATACTAGTTCGTTTTCTTCTACTGGCCAGTTGACCATTTCTGTAATATTACTTACAATCAGTTGGTCAATGTCCATGACTATGATATCACCATCGCCAGTAAAGTTTTTATCAAAAAAATGCAGTTTATACCAATGTTCTTTTATAATACCATTCTGTCTTAAAGGTATTACCTTATCAGCCAATACGTCACTATCGCTATAACACACAAACTCAAAATCAACATCACAATGTTTTTTAAGTGAGTTATATAAATTAGCAACATAATCTGTATTGTATTTGCCCTCGTAATATAAACAAAATATTTTAATCATTTGGTTAACCTTTGCAACTTATCAAACGATTTTCCCTCTTTACTGCAGTATTTAGCACACTGTCTTATAGGATTATCTGACTTCCAACTTTCAGGTAGTGTTTCATTAAACCATTTATTTCCAAGTATTTTTTCAAGTGGTTTATAAAATATATTATTTTCTTTTTTATATTCTGAGTAGTTATACATTGCGCTGTGGTCAAAATGTTTTTCGCCAAATGTATAGTATCCATTAGCAATATAGCAACATGGTAATACCTGACCGTCAGGATTAACAACTACCATTCTTCTATTTAACCATTTACAAGATATTTCTTTGTCTTTTATTTTTGTCTTCGTTGAGTGTAATTTTATATCTTCAGGTTTTTTATCTGGCATTTCAAGATAGTCTTCTGTACCATCTGGATTGGTATAATTAAATTTTTTATTGTTTTCTGATAACCTATCTGTCCAAACAAATATATGATTTTTAGAACCGTGTTTTAAACATAATTGTTTTATCTCTTCCAAATCATCTTGATTGTGTTTATATACAATTGTTTGTGTATTAACTATTGCCTTAGTCATCGATATTGATTTCATATTATCTAAAATTTTATTGATGTTAGTAAATTTTCTGTACTTTTCATGTTGTTCTTGATTTTTTCCGTCTAT
>MDSZ01206385.1_pt1 | contig 11469 bp, 10 predicted proteins | sample 811201 | NCBI WGS metagenome assembly MDSZ01 (sample SAMN05326647, study PRJNA326480) | marine metagenome | isolation source: seawater | place: Indian Ocean: North | collected 2010 | reverse complement strand
TCCCCTAAATCGGACGCTTATTTTAGTCTTATCTCCGCCAAGAATAAAGCTTTTTATTTTTTTTAATTTTATATTGTAGTCACCTGTATCTGTAGAAGGTCTAAATTTAATTTCCTTTAATGTAGTTCTTTTAACTTTACCCTTTGACGAGGATATATTTTTTTTCTTTGTGAAGATATGTTTCCCATAGTCCATCAACTTGCAAACTATCGGACTAGATCCTTTAGGAGATACTTGAACGAGGTCAAGATCTTGCTCTTCTGCCTTTTGAAGCGCCGAACTGATAGCTATTAATCCAAGCTTGTTTCCATCACTATCAATGAGCATTATTTCATCAGCTCTGATCTTATCATTAATAGGAACTAGATTTTTTTTACTTGTAACTATGATTGATTACCAAAGAATTAGAAAATTGAGGAAGAATAAACTGTATTATTTATCATTGCTGTGAATTCTATAATAAATAGTGCTAATTTTAAATGGTTTTATGGCTCAAGGATTATATGTGACCAATTATTATCTTTCTTGGAATATAAATCTCTTCTATTAAGTCTATACTGATTGCCATGCCAAAATTCTATCTCATATGGCTTAAAGGAGAATCCTCCCCAATAATCAGGACATTTTTTTAAATCATCGCCTTGTAATGATTTATCATAATTTTCTTTTACTTTCTCGAATGAGCTTACTGGCTTTGATTGATTAGATGAAATAGAAAGTGCATTTTTTTTCTTAGATCTTTCAAAAAAGTATTTTTGATTAAATTCATTTGAAGTTTTTTTTATTTTAGCTTTCATTCTAATCTGGATATTGATACTAGACCAATATACTAATGCAGCTATTTGATCATGAGAATTAAAAGATTCTGCTTTGGGAGAGTTATAATTACTAAAAAAAATAAATTTGTCTTCGTTGACATATTTAAGATTTACAAATCTAGAATCTACTTCATTTCTTTTCTTATTAAAAGAAGAAATTGATATAGCTTCGATGTTCTTTTGTCTAGCTTTCAATGCTCTTAGATAGTTTTTGTAAAATATATTGAATGGAGGTTCTTTGTTTAAATTTTGGAAAGAAATCATGCTTAACTATATAAATATTTTTAATTAGAGTAATTTAGAACTTTTTTTAACTCATCGGGAGGAGCTGGAAGGTCATGAAATAATTTCCATATGAGGTTTGATTTTGGAAATACAATAACCCAAATTGTCATTGATATAAGCATAAAATACTTTGGCAAGTTTCTATTATCAAGGTACCAAGTCTCAACTTCGCCTTTATATGTTGCAATAACATTATTGTAAAAGTCCAATGAACTTGAATTGCCTTCAAGAATATTTTCTTCATTTCTAAAAATAATTGGGCCTATTCCTGATAATCCAGGTTTTAATTTAATGATACTTTTCTGTGCCTTTGCACTAAATGCATCAAAACAACTTTTAGCTTGAGGTCTAGGACCTATTACGCTCATTTCTCCGAGAAGAATATTAAATAATTGAGGTAACTCATTAATTTTGCTTTTTCTTAGAAATTTTCCAAAAGGTAAAATCCTAGAGTCATTTTTCATTGTGACAGTTCCAGTTCCCATATTGGGACTATCTTTTAACATGGTGGCAAATTTGTAAAGTTTAAACATCTTACCATTCATGCCTACCCTATGTTGGAGAAAGAATATTTCACCCTCTCCGGTAAACTTTAGTAAAACAATAATAATAACTAAGATAGGCGAAAGAATTACCAAGGCTAAGAAAGAGAAGGTAATATCAAATAATCTGATCACAACTACATCCTTTGATCTAGATATTTACCGGTTTCTCTGTGAGATTCAGCAAATTCAGGTAGTAAATCAAAAAACATATCTACAATATTCTTCTTAGTCCATTTACCTGTATCCTGAAGAGATAAAAATTCATCATAAAAATTATTTAATTTACTATCGTCATATTGAAGCTCATTTTTAATAACGCCAATGCCGGAATATAAATCCATATCTAAATCTTCTTTCTCAGTAAAGAATTCCTCGAAATCTTTTTCACCTGTTGTATCGCTGTGGAAAAAATAACAAGGCCATTGCTTTTCTGGTATTAGTTGATTTGCTAGATCTCTTGCTTCGTCCTCTGATTGACAGATATATGGTTTAAATCCGTTATTTATTAAGTAATTTTGGGCTATCTCTGAAAAAGTAATTAAGTGCAAATCTTCACTTAATTTGGGGAAAAAAATATTTCTATTTTCTCCAAATAGACCTGACATAAGACATAATTCACCAGACTCTTGTGATGTTACAAAATATCTTTTTACGTCACTGGGGGCGGAAAATGGCTGTCTTTTGGCAAATCTTTGATTGAATCCATGTAACAATGAGCCGTCAGAGAAAGCTACATTTGCAAATCTAGCCATTGAAATATCAATATCTTTACTCTCGCGCATCAAGAACATTTCCATTATTCTTTTACTAGCTCCCATCATATTTACGGGATTTGCTGCTTTATCAGTTGAAACACAGAAATATTTTATTGCTCCTGAATCTTTTACAAGTCTCAAGGTTTTTATTGTATTGAATACATTCACCACTAGCATTCTCATAAGAGTATATGGATCTTTTTCGCTTCGAACATGTTTTAAGGCTGATAAATTAAATACATAGTCATATTTTTCATTTTCTAATACCAAAGCTTCAAACTCTATGCCTCCGCAATCTATCGCAAAAGTTTTAAATTCACCCTCTATGTAGCCAAATGTACTTCGAATATCTCTCACCAATTCGACTAGATTATTTTCACTTATATCAACAACATGCAATGCTGCAGGGTTCCTTTTGAAAATTTCTTTACTTACAGATTGCCCTATTGAGCCTGCTCCACCTATCACAAGAAAGCGACTATTAGTTATTTTTTTTGAAAGTTCATGTTTATTAAGATTTATGTCTTCATCAAATAAAGTGTTTTCCCTTCCTATTAGATTTAAAGCGATGTCTAAACTCAATTTGTAGCCTCCAACACCTTATTGACAACTTTATCAACTTCACGCTTTTTCATTGTTGGGTACAATGGGAGAGTAAGCTGTCTATCACATATTTCAGACGTTATTGGAGTATCTTTTTTACTAAACTGACCTTCATACGCTTTAAAGCTCCAAAATGGTGGATAGTGAATACTAGACTGGACACCAGACTTTTTTAAATGCTCTATTACTGCAACTCTATCTACATCTTTTGGTAAAAGAATTGGGAGTATGTGAAAAACAGATTTAAAGCTATTTAATTTAGATTGATGATAAAAAGGAATTGAGATAGGCGTATCGATGAATTTTTTCCTATAGCTAATTGTAAGGTCTTCTCTTTTATTATTGCCATCAGGTAGTTTTTTAAGCTGTACGGACCCAATAGCTGCCCGCATCTCATCCATTCTGTAGTTTAGGCCTGGCCTATCGACATCATAAGTAATTGCTCTTCCTTTATGCCTATCAAGCGTGAGAGATGTCATACCATGAGATCTTAAATATCTTAATTTTTGATTAAGACTGCTATCCAGAGTTGAGACCATACCACCTTCTCCAATGGATAAGTTTTTATTACTAAAAAATGAGAAACAACCAACATCTCCAAATGTGCCACATGCTTTTTTATCTACTAATGCACCGGGAGCATGAGCAACATCTTCTATCAAACTAATTCCATTTTCCTTACAAAACTCACTAATTTCTTTAATATCTTTACAAGGATAGCCTGCATAATGGACAACAATGACAGCCTTTGTTTTATTTGTAATTACTTTCTTAATAGAATCTAGGGAGACATTCCAATCATCTAGCGAATCTGAATCAGCCAGAACAGGCTTAGCGCCAACTAGATCTACTACATTAGCATCTGCAATAAATGTCAGTGCAGGTATGATCACCTCATCATCAGCGCCTATATCTAAAGCAATTAGTGCCATATGAAGAGCCGCAGTGCCATTTGCAACAGCTGAACACATAGCATTATTACCCAAAAAAGCTCCAAATTCTGATTCAAAATTTGCTATCTTTTCACCCATACTTAGCCATCCACCATTTACAACATCTTGGACTGCTTCAGACTCTTGATGATCAAAGTTTAATTTAAATAACTGTATGTCCCACATAGTAAAAAATAACTCCTTATTATACTTATTATAATTTCAAATTAATTATCTTGAAATCTTATATCTACTGACAGGCTTTCCATTTTTAAAGATTGTGCTAAAGAATAAACCCTTTATGAAACCAATACCATATGAAAAATGAGTTACCATAACCGCTAATGTTGCGATAATAATTGTTAGCAATTTCTCATCTCTAAATTGATATTGGAGACTTATCAAGATTATAAACAGATAAATTAAATTTATCACGATTCCTATGTATAAAAATAAAATATCTACAAATGCTAAACCTAATAATGCTAGATAGAAAATTACTAAAAAAGATGGTGCGAGATGGCGGGGGCTTGCAATAGACATATGTTTTAGAATAACGAATGGCTTCCAGAAACCATATTGATAAAACTGGGTTTTTAATTTTGATAATGAATCACGCCCGAAATATGTAGATTTAATATTTGGACTTTGATAAATTATGCCTTCAGCAAGCCTTATTCTGTGACAGTATTCGTCATCCTGGTTTCTAACTAATTTTTCATCAAAAAAACCTAACTTCTCAAAAATTTCACGTTTCCAAACACCTAGATAGACAGTATCAACTTGTCCTGAATAGTTCTCAGATCTCGATTTTGCACCACCAGATCCAAAATATGATTTAAATGATAAGGCTATACCCCTTCCAATATAGTTCTTTGGAAGAAATATGTCCCATGCTCCACCAACACAATCGTAATTATTAGTTGATATTAATTTTACTGCTTCTGAGATATAGCATTTATGGTATTTAGTATGAACATCAAATCTAACTATAATAGACCCAACTGATTTCTTAATTGCTAAGTTTAAACCAGTTGATACTATCTTATTTTTATTTTCAACAATATATAAATTTTTATACTCTTCCTTTAATTTATCTAACAGTTGCTTTGTTCCATCATCTGAGTTTCCATCTGCAATGATAATTTCAATATTACTATAAGTCTGATTGTTAACTTCAATTAGGAATTCTTCAATAAAATTTACTTCGTTATAACAAGGGACAACTACAGATACTAGAGGGGTTTTAGAGGATTGAAGATTCATTATGAAATGGGATTGTTTCTATAGATACAGAACATAATATTGCATCTCAGATTTTTGTTTCTCAAAAGTAAAATGATATTTTTTATAAAAACTAATTGCTCTCTCATTATCAGCAAATACTGACAAGCCAATACTTTGTATTCCTCTTGAAGAAGAATTCTTAAGCATATAATTCATTAATTTTGAGGTAACACCTGAGCCATGCATTGAATTCCTTGTGGCAATTGATAATAATCTGTAGTGATTTGGTCCTCTACTTTGTGACTTGCCTTGCTTGATAATTGATTTAAGGAAAGATATTAACTTTCCTGCTATATCTATTAAAAACTTTTTATCAAATGTTATTATTTTTTTTAAAACTATTTTTAGAATTTTCCCTAAACTCCTCATTAATAATCTCCTAATTACCAACTGAGGTTTTTTCGATAATACAATAAAACTCATAACTTTATCTTCATCAAGAGCTACAAAAAAGATTGAATTGGAATCATCTAAGAAAGATTTATAGTACTCATAAATAAATGAGTATCCAAGACTTGTCAGGAAATATGAACCAAACCCTTCCATATGCAGATTAGCTATTTCTTTAAGAATTGATCTGTGTTCCTTATTAACTTTTATGTACTTTAATGGCATGTGTATAATTTTAAATAATTCTTAGTAATATCATACCAACTAAATTTTGAAAGATTTTCTTTATTAATAGGCTTCAAGTCTCTATATCTATCAATAATTTGTTTGATGCCAGATGTTATATCATCTGTGTTTGTTTTAATTTTAATTCCAACCTCTTTATTTTTAAAATAGCCATCAATACCCTCATTTATTACATATAAAATCGGTAAACCTTGAGATATTGCTTCGATATAAACTAAGCCAAAAGTCTCATTATCAGATGGTAAAGCAAAAATATCTGCTGATCTGTAAAGACTTAATAGCTCATTCTTTCCTGATACCCAAGGGATAACCTCTATGTAGCTTTTGTATTTTGAATTCATTTTTATTATTTGATTAAAGATGCCTCTCCCAGCTCCAACAATAATCAGAGATATATCAATACCCTCATTTCTTAGAGCAGTTATTGATTTAATTAACTTTAAAGAATTTTTCCTCTTTATTAATTGTCCTACATATAAAACTTTGAAAGGGCTTTCAACAGAGAACTGTTTCTTATCTATTGAATTGTCATGCCAAAAGTCATCTATGCCATTAGGAATAACCACACATTTATCTAAAATTATTTTTCGGTCTTTATCTGAAACATAATTTTGTAAAACCATATCCCTATAAACATGAGATATAAATATTATTTTTGATGCATTTTTCAATATATTAATCCCATAGCTTCTCAAAAAAAATAAATATTTAAAAAATACTTTTACATCTGTGCTTCTAACAGCAACAACATAATTTATGTTAGTTTTCTTTTTTAATTTAAGCGCAACTGCGCCATTTATGAATAGTGAGTGAGCATGAAATAAACATTTTCCTTCGAGTTTCTTTCCTAATTCTTGAAGAAATCCCTTATATATTTTATTAATTTTTGTTATGTATAAGAATCTATCAAAGTATCTGTAAGATTTATGACAGATTATTTTACAATTATTGAATAAGTCAAAATCATCGCTTACTCTTTTCTCATGAGAAGGATAGAATATATATTGCTCAACATTAGATTTAGAAATTTCACGAAATAATTTCTTGTATATTCCAGAGGATCCATAATATGAACAAATATGAAATATTTTCACAGTCTCCCCATTTTTTTTACAACAACAAATTTATAAAACAGCATTTTTAATCTATTTAGTGGAGTGTCATAACTTTTAAATTTCCTAGATACATTAAGAAAAAAATCGTCATTAGTATACAAATACATAACAAATAATTGTTGAATATGTATATTGTGGTAATGTCTTGTTGCTGGATTTATTCGCCTTCTTCCATTTTCAGCATAGTCATCATATAAGCTCCACCAACCAATATCATATGTAGAAATAATTTCTTTTAGTGAATATATTGCACTCTCTAGCAATTTTTTATAACTAGTGTCATCCCCCTTAAATCTGCAATAATCCATAAGTCCAAATATAGCGAATATAAAATGATTTAAAATTCCTGGCATGCCATTTTCCTCAAAAATTATTAGGTTATCTTTTCTTACGAGAAAAGATCCTTTTGAATATTCTGTCTCATATGCTTTCACTGATTTCTCACAAATTTCAAGATAAATATTGCTATTGGTCACTTGATACGCTCTAAGCAAGACAGAGATTACTCTGCTTTGAGACATTGATGAAATCAAATTAATGTCATCGTAAGCATATATATTTGTATAACGCTTCTCATCACTTTCCCAGTATGGAATGTCATTTAAATATTTAACATTATCAACGAGCCAATCACTTATATTTAAGAAATCCTTCAAATCTTGGGTATTTTTTAATTCTATGTATTCATTGAATAAACTTAATGCATATTGACATATAGCTTGCGGATTATAATAAAATGATTCATCGTTATCTGCGCTATTGCCTTTGACTATTGGTATGTTGTTTGAATCAAATTTAAAGAAATAACTTCCTCCAGTAATTAGCTCATTTTTATCAAATAAAAAGTAATATTTTCCTAAGTAAGTATTTTTAGATACATCTATATTTTTTTTATCTACCTCATAGATCAATGGAGATATGAAGTCTTTAAGTGCTTTAGCGAGAAGGTATGATATTTTTTTGAATCGCATATCTAATTATAATTAATATAAAGAAATTAATAGCAATAAAAGTAAAAAGAACATGAATACCATATGTTTTAAAAGATAATATTTTCCCATATCCAACTAGCCCTATTAAAAAAACAATATAAGATACGTATAAAATCTTAAGAGGTGAAATTTTTTTTATCCTAATAGATAAAACAGAAATAGTTTGGACTATAAACCCAATAAAAAAGCAAAAGATAAGACCCAAATAACCAAAATTTGCATAAAGTTCACCAAATGCTTGAGGGCCAGCAGTTCCATCGCCACCTCTAATATACATAAACATAGTTCTCGAAAGCGACAATTCATTGCTTATGTTTCCAAGCAATGACTGAGAAATAGATTTTCCTGCTAAATATCCTTCTATGTTTGGAAAATAATCAAATACATATGAAGTTACAACTCCTTTTGTTAGGAAGATCCTTTCTGAGAGCCTATTTAGTGACATAAAAATAATCTGTATAGGTGTAAATCCTTCAGTAAAAAAACGGCCCAAGACAACAGTTTGAGCAACAAGCAAAGATAAGGCGGGAACAGACAAAATGCCTATTAACTTAAAACTTATGTTTTTATACATAAAAAATACAATTAGGCCAATGAGCAGTAGATGCATAGCAAACATCCTACTTCCAGAACCAAATGCTATAAATACACCAAATAAAAAAGCAGCAATGTAAAGAAAGGATTGAAATTTTTTTCTCCTATAAAATGCATCAATGAAAAGTGCTAAAGCTGAAACAGGGATTACAATCCTTACTATGTAACGTAAAAGATAATCAAATGTCCCAAGACCCGTGACATAAATATCTTCTCTTTGTTCTTGAAGAATGCCAACTTCAGAGCTACCTGTTTCAATTAGAGTTCGTAAAAGATTGACGCCAAGCAAGTAATTTTGAGCTGTAAAAAATTGAAGAGTGAAAATCAAAATTATAGAAATAATTAAAACGACTCTTAACCATAATTTTTCATCAATTAAGAGAAAACGATTTTCGAAGATTCTATTCTTAAAAGTCTTGAATTCCTCGCGTTTTTTAAATCTTAGAATCTTACTAGAAAAAAATACACCAAATGCGAATAACAAACTAGAGATCATGTAATAGTATGATCCGTTGTTTGAAGAAATCTCATTAGTAAAAACAACTCCAGGAAAAACCATAAACATAAATAACAACCAAAATAATAAAGTTGGCGTCATAAGAAAATATCTTTTTGTTAAAGTTTGTGAAAAAACTATTAAAGATGAGAAAAGAATCGTAAGTATCCCAAATATAAAGATATTAGGATCTTCAGTATATTTATATTTGCTGTCAGCCCTGATTACTTGCGAAATTTCTTCAAACTGTGAAATAGAATAAATAGCAAACAAAATAATAAAAATATAAAAAGATAATCTTAAAATTATTCCCATTCTATTTCTGTATTCAATATCTCATTTGATATTCTGCATATCTCATATAGCCTTGCACTGTAAGTATCTTTATCATATTTAACCTTGTTCATTTCATTTAATGAGAAATCATAAGTTTTATCGAACTGCATCTTCAAAAGATTGGAAATCATTTCTTTATTCCAGATATCTTTATTTAATTCATCTCTAAAAATATCCATAGAATATGCAATTTCAATTCCTGGAGGGTTGTACCCTATTCCATATTGACTACTCATAACACTTTCAATGAATTTTTTGTTTGTAAGATAGTCCAGACTTAAACTCACTTTTTTGCATTGCCATGCAGGATGGTCAGGAAAAACTTCTTTTAACATTGCCAATCCATATGTGTGAAAAGCATGATATCCGATTTCCATTTCTGTTAGAAAATCTCTTCTTTTTTTATTATTTAAACTATCTTTTAGAACAAGATATGCACCCTTAATTCCATTTTTAAATAGAAAAGCTTTCCTAAAAATTGTATAAATATCAGTTGTTCTTATGAATAAAGAAATATATCCACTTTTTAAAAAAGACCATGGATTAATAGGCATTTTAAACCGACCATCCTCAGTAATTAATGCATTTTGTTCAAAGTTATCTAAAAATCTTAAAACATGCCTTTTGATTTCTTTATCTTTTGTATGTTTTGATAACATTGCAGCTGATGCAGCAAACCATATCTGATGGTTGAGAGTTGTATCAAAAGAGCGAAGTGAAGAGCCATCTACATCACATCTTGACCATAAGCCTATTTTTGAGTCAAATTTATGCATATCATAGACCTTTTTCGCTAAATTTAAATATCTACAATCAGATGTGACCTCATAACCTTGAGTCAGCGCCTCTATTGGCCATGCTTGACCTATAACGCCATTACATTTATCACCATTTTTATAATCCCTATTTATAAAAGTATAGCCTTTCGGCCTTACATCGCCTGAGATAAGATAATCTAATGAATTTACTGCTGCGTCATAAAAAATTTGTTTATTTGATAGTTTATAAGCATGCAAAAATATAATCACCCAGTGGGAGGTATTCCTAACAGGAGTTGTAATTTGATCATGGGGTCCGTTAGTGCCTTCTGGGAAAGCCCCTGTATCTTTGTTAATAATCAATAAGCCTTTTTGAGCAGTTTTTAATATAATTTCATTTATTTTTAAAGTCATAGTTCTTAAAAAAATTTTATAAATTCTTTATAACAAGATCGGCAACTCGGCTTGAAGATTCGCCATCCTGATATTTGTGAATTAAGTTATTTAGATTTCTTCGATTTACCTTAAAATTATCAACATCCTGAAAAATATTTAGTAATTCAGATCTAAAATCTTCATAACACGAGACTATTGGTCCTGGAGCGTGATTATAATAATCATATAAAAATCCCCTAGAATTATTGATTTCATCAAAATCATAAGGGATCATCATTAGCGGCCTATCTAATAACAAAAAGTCATGATATAGCGCTGAATAGTCACATACTAAAAGGTCGCATATTGCCAATAGGTCATTGACTGATGGCACTATATCATGACCAAGCATTTTAAAGTTTGAAAAATTGCATAGGTCCTCTATTTGCGATGAAACTATTTTATTTTGTAACTCATTTTTATGTGGCCTTAAAATCATTAAAGCATTATTGTTTATAAGGATTTCATTTAGATCTTCTGAAGACATATCTTCAAATGGAAAAAATTTTACTGGTGATCCTCCATGCCTCCAAGTTGGTCCATATAAAATAATTCTCTTATATTTTTGTTTCAAAGAATTCAGATATTTCTTGCTTGGCACTTCGAATAGAACATCATTTCGGGGATAGCCTGTAACTATATGCTTCTCATTACCAATCTTTAATACCTCTTCCTGCATTAATGAAACAAAGTCAGAAGTTGATATTGCTGATTTAATCATATTTGTTTCTTTTTTAATCATATAACTCTCTGAGAAAGAGATATTGCTTTTTTTTGCCGCATACCTAACTTTTTTTACAGACCTCCCATGTCTTAAAGCTAAAAGATTGAGGTTTGAAGGAGCTAAAGTTGGAAAAATAGCAATATCGGCTAGATTGTTGG
>MDSZ01231177.1_pt1 | contig 11472 bp, 8 predicted proteins | sample 811201 | NCBI WGS metagenome assembly MDSZ01 (sample SAMN05326647, study PRJNA326480) | marine metagenome | isolation source: seawater | place: Indian Ocean: North | collected 2010 | reverse complement strand
GACCGTAGGGCTAGGCATGAGGACGAAGAATCTCCTTTTTAGCGAATTGACTCAAGGAAAAACATCCGCATACTTTGATTAATCAAAATGAATACTTTTATAAGTCTTACTAGAAACTTTTCCAAGCCAAGCTTCCTCGCGTGGAAATTTTCCTTTTTAATTGTCATCCTAACCATGGGAGCTTGTTCGGAGAAACCTGCCCTTGAAAACGAGATTCCGCTCGTTGTCGTGACGACCACGCACTTGTACGACTTGGTTGATTCGCTTGCCGGAGAACGCGTTCAAGTTCTTTCCCTCATGGGACCAGGAGTGGATCCCCACGGATACAAACCAACGTCGCGCGACTTGAGCTCGCTTGCAAAAGCCGACTTGATCGTCTTTCACGGCTTGATGCTCGAAGGGCGCATGGGGCATGCCCTTGAACAGGCAGACAAAAAGGGGATTCCCTCCATTGCCGCAACTTCGGACATCCCGCAGGCTCTACTCCTTTCCTCGAGCGACGAGGGAACGGATGGGCACGAAGATCCGCATGTTTGGTTCTCCCCCGAAATATGGTCGGTTTGCGTGAACACGGTCATGAACAAATTGATTGAACTCGATCCCAAATCGGAAGTGGAGTTCAGGGAAAACGCACAGGTAACGCTAAGGCAGCTTGAGGAAATCAAGGTTTGGTCGCTAGACCAAGTCAGACAAATTCCACCAGAGCGTCGAAAACTCGTCACCAGCCATGATGCCTTCAGGTATTTGGGCAAGGAGCTGGGACTTGAAGTGATTGGGTTGCAAGGTATATCAACGAGCATCGAAGCTGGGTTGGCCGACCGAGCGAATCTGGTTGATTTCATCAAGAAACAGAACATCCCGGCCATTTTCGTGGAAACCAGCGTGAACCCGGCGGCCATGAATGAAATTGCCAAGGAAAGCGGCGTCTTCATAGGTGGAGAATTGTTTTCCGACGCGCTGGGACCCCCTGGCGAATCAGCCATTGGCCCCGCAGGCAAAAGCTTCGACCTGGACAGTTGGGGGGGAATGATGGTCCACAACGTATCAACCCTCGTGAAGGGGTTAGGCAAAAAAGAATAGCCATGAACCCGCCAGATTCCAAGCCTCTGGAAATCCACGATCTGACCGTTGCATACCACCGCAAGCCCGTATTGTACGGCATTGATCTGGAAATTGGCGAAGGAACCCTCACTGGTATTATCGGGCCAAACGGCGCCGGAAAGTCCACACTGATCAAAACCATCATGGGCATGGTTCCATCCAATGGCGGCTGGATAAGGATTTTTGGCAAGCCTGCCAAGAAATCCTTTGCCCGCGTGGGCTACGTCCCCCAGAGGGAGTCAGTCGATTGGGACTTTCCCGTGTCGGTTCTCGATGTTGTCCTAATGGGCAGATACGGACACGTAGGGTGGCTGAAAAGGGTTGGAAAAAAGGATCGTTCGATTGCTTGCGAATGCCTGGAGAAAGTAAACATGCTCCCTTTTGCAGATCGCCAAATCGGGAAGCTTTCGGGGGGGCAGCAACAGAGGGTCTTTCTTGCCCGGGCCCTTGCTCAGGAAAGCGATCTTTACCTTATGGACGAACCCCTTGCAGGGGTGGATGCGGTTACCGAAAAAACAATCATCGAGCTTCTACGTGACCTAAGAAACCAGGGGAAGACTTTGCTCGTCGTTCACCATGACCTGTCCACGGCGAAGGAATATTTTGACCAACTGATCCTTCTTAACATGCGCTTGGTTGCCGTCGGGGAGGTTGAAAAGACCTTCACCCGCGATCTTCTTCAAAAAACCTATGGGGGCAGGCTGACCATCTTTACCGAAGTCGCCGATCAATCGGCTGGAGTGAAGGAGTACGACAAGGAGACCCATCCGTCCTGATTGAAAAATGAAGGGTCCTCTCCATAGCAAATGGTCACTGCCAAGGCCTCCACTTGAGTGGCGTGTCGGCATTTCCTGGATCATTCTTTTCCTCTGCGCCCTCCCCTTGCAAGGCGAGCAAATCAGTTCCCAGGGTGATTCCATACTGGAAAGGAGCCATCGCTTCCTCACCCTGTCGGACGAATCCGTCAGAAAGGTTCTCCTTGGCACGATCCTGATGGGTTTGAGTTGTGGCGTAATGGGCGGGCTTGTCGTGACACGCAGGCTATCCCTTTTCGGTGACACGCTCTCGCATGCCGTACTCCCGGGGGTAGCGGTCGGTTTCCTATGGAGCCAATCAAAGGATTCATGGGCCATTCTGGTTGGTGCGACTGTGGCTGGCTTTTTGGGGGTCGCCTTGATCTCTCTGCTCAGAAAAACGAGTCGTATTAGGCAGGACAGCGCACTGGGGCTTGTGCTGTCCGGATTTTACGCTTTGGGAATTTGCATGCTTACAAGAATCCAAAAGATGGAGTTCGGCAACCAGTCCGGCATCGACAAGTACCTTTTCGGACAAGTCGTCGGTCTCTCTTCTTCGGATTTGTGGACCATGGTCTTTTCATGCCTATTGATCCTCACCCTAACCATTCTTCTCTACAAGGAATTATTGGTCGCCGGGTTTGATTCCGAATATGCGCGTTCAATCGGTCTACCGGTTGATTTTCTTCAATATCTGCTTTGGTTACTCCTTGCCTTTGCCGTCATAACATCCCTCCAGGTCGTCGGCGTAGTACTCGTTTCCGCACTATTGGTCATACCCGCGGCCACTGCATCTTTGATAACTGACAAGATGCGGGCAATCTTGATTTGGTCCGCCATGCTTGGATGCATGGCAGGAGCAACCGGCGCCTTCCTTTCCTTCCTGGGGAACCAACTCCCGACCGGTCCCATAATCGTATTGGTTTCCGCTGTCTTTTTTCTCTGGGCGCTTTTTTTCCATCCGCAAAACGGTTTGCTTTTCAAATGGCTTGCCGCCCGAAACCGAAACCAGCGGATTTCCCTGGAGAATACTTTGAAGGCTGTTTATCAGGAACTCGAATCCATCCAGTTTCAAAAGGAAACGACTTCAGTCAGCCAGTTGGCCAAGCGGAGAAGGATCGGTATGCCTCAAGCGCATCGCGAAACGGATGCCTTGGTCGCGAGACAATATGCAACGGTTCACCCCGTTGAAGACAAGCTTGCCGCCCCACCCCGCCCAACCCTTATATCCTTGACTCCCAAGGGCTGGGGAACGGCTTGTAGAATCGTTAGGAATCACCGGCTTTGGGAACTATACCTGACAAACGAAGCTCGCTATGCCCCGGATCACGTTCATGACGATGCAGAGAAAATCGAACACGTGCTGGGCGAAGAAACCGTCCGGCGAATAGAACGCATTTTGTCCAACCCCAAAAAAGATCCGCACGGCAAGCTCATCCCAAGCCAGCAAGACATTGACCGTGGGTTCATCGCTTGAAATGAGTGCCAACAGGCAAACGAAAGAAACATTCATACCGGATTTTGATCCGATTGATACTTTTGTCACGCCTTGGTCAACCCACGCGGACATTGCGTGGAACGGACAAATCGTAACCATGGGGATCCTCGTCTGCCTGGCCTGCGGATTGGTGGGCTCGTTTATCGTTGTCCGTAAACTTGCGTTGATGGGGGACGCGATCAGTCACGGCATCTTGCCCGGACTGGCACTGGCCTTCATTATCATGCAGTCCTGGGCGCTGTTCCCCATGTTTTTCGGTGCTTGCGTGGCTGGCCTGCTGTGCAGTTTCTGCATAGAATGGCTGCAAAAGAAATCCATTCTGAAGCCAGACGCCGCACTCGGAGTAACCTTCACCAGCTTCTTTGCCTTTGGGGTATTGCTCATCGCAATGTACGGAGGCAACGCCCATATCGATGCCGAATGCCTGCTTTACGGAGAGATTGGGCTTATACCTTTGGCGGAAAGCCTTTCCCTCGGAGGCGTCGACTTGGGTACCCGACCGATTGTATCAATGCTCGTGGTAACGGTTCTGGTCATCATCTCGATAACCGTTTTTTACAGACAACTTTTGGTCACCAGTTTCGATTTCACCTTGGCGAAAACCTTGGGGTTGCCCGTTACTCTGATTCATTACAGCTTGATGCTCCTACTCGCCCTCACGATCGTTTCGTCCTTTGAGGCGGTAGGGGTGATTCTTGTCATATCCATGCTCATCTTTCCATCCGTTACCGCAAATTTCTTTTTCAGAAGAATGCCCGCAATCCTCTTCTGCTCCCTTCCCTTGTCCTTCGTTTACTCGGTCGGGGGTTTCTTCCTCGCGCGATGGTTGGATTGTTCCATAGCCGGAGCCATGGTACTGGTGGCCTCTCTTTGTTTCGCATTAGGCTGGGCGTTCGGTCCGAACGGTGGGTTGGCCTGGCAGCTCCTTGACAGGTTGAACGGTCAACAAAATCCAACCACACAGGGAACGGGTGAGACCCATTAAGGAATAAGAAAAGCCCCCTGTAACGAGGCACAAAAAAAGCCCCCGGTTTCCCGGAGGCTTTTAAAATTTGATGAAAGGAAATTAGGCGTCCTTCTTCTTGCCTTTCTTCTTTGCCGCAACGGCTACCTTGGTAGCTTCCTGAAGCTTGCCCTTCTTGGTTGCGCAATTGCAGCCATGAATTTCAAGGGAAGCACCAGCAGTGAGCTTGGTGGGGCATTCAAAACCGGCCATTTCGGTCTTGCTGCCTACCTTAACCTTAATTTCTTTCTTTCCAGCCTTGAGGGACAAGACCTTGGATTCTTTGTCAAAGCTAACGAGCTTTGCCTTGAAAGCCTTGGACGGACAACCAGCGTAAACGGCGCCGGCAAAAGCCAACGAGGCAATAATTGCGAATATTTTTTTCATATCGGAATAGTATTAAGTTGTAAGAGGTGAACCCTTCATTCAATATCAGATGACCGATTATTCAAGAGTTAATTAAGGTTTTTTTGTTTTTTTCTACGATAGCAACTCTCCCCTTTTCCCTATATTTCACGACTCATGAAGGTTTTTCTAAGTTCAATCATATTTCTGCTATGCCCGCTTTTTGCTTGGGCTCATCCGATCCCCGACATTCCGGTAATCGGTTCGTTTGAAAGGAATGGATCGGCTTCGATCACGATCGAGGTTGATCCCAGATGCTTTGCCGAGGATCCTGAGGAAGTACCTTTTCTACAAAAGGATGCCTTTGACAAACTTGGTTCGCAGGAAACGAAGGCGCTCAAGGACAAGGCCCGTAGCCTTATGCAAAAGGCTTTGCGAGTAAGGTTTGGCTCGGAAGAATGGTTTTTTCCCGAGTTTCGGTTCGAGTTTCTTACCAAGGAGCATGAGACCATTGTTCTCGACGGAGACATCGTCGTAATACGCGGAACGTATGAGCGAACCCTTTCCCGGGACGTGAAATCATACCAGATCAAGGCAATGGATACGGCCCCATACGATCTGGTCTTTACCAATGTGGTCGACGGAAAGCCACTAAGGCGAGTTAACGTTCTTTGGCCAGACGAGGAAAGCTTTGTACTGGACCTGGCTCAACTCCTTGCGGAATCCGAAGCTGGTTCTCCCGGAGAAGGCAACCCCTCTTCGCCAAAAGACCCCCTTCCCGAACAACCTGAGGTCGGTTCTGTTGGCACCGAAGAGGACTCTTCCGTTCAAAACCCTGTTCCTGAACAACCAGGGGGCATCTCCAGCACTTTCTTCTCCTTTCTGAGGCAAGGGTTCGTTCACGTCGTCCCTCTGGGCGTCGACCATATTCTTTTCGTGATCGGTCTTTTTCTTCTCTCCCGGAAGTGGAAACCGCTCCTTTACCAAGTTTCCGTTTTTACGATTGCTCACACCCTCACTTTGGCTCTCGCCACCCTTGGCCTTGTTTCCTTGCCCTCGGACGTCGTAGAGCCGATCATTGCGGCCAGCATCGCATTCGTTGCCTTGGAGAATATCTTCGTTGCCAAATACAGGCCCTATCGTCTGGCCGTGGTCTTCGTATTCGGCCTTATTCACGGCTTGGGGTTTGCCGGAGCCCTTTCTGAATTCAACCTCGATCCGGGCTCCCTCTTAGCAGGCTTGCTCGGGTTTAACCTCGGCGTGGAATTTGGGCAATTGGCCGTCATCGGCTTGGCCCTGATTATTACTTTGGGAATCAAGGAGCCGGCAACCTACCGTAAAACAATCGTCATTCCCGGCTCCGTCCTGATTGCCCTAATCGGCGCTTATTGGACGATCGAGCGCATTTTCTTTTAATGACACCTCCCCGCTCCCATCTGAATGATCGTTCGAGATTGGCAGAATCCGTCCCCACCTAATGACCAAGGACGCCTTGGAACCAGATCACGGGGTTGCCAAAAACACCCAAAAATACGATCTCAGGCGCAACCTTTTTAACGGGATCGTAGAAGCGAGCTACTATTCCTCGGTCCTTCTTGTCGCCATCCGTCATTTCGGAGCATCCGATCATGCAAAGTCCTTGATTGCCGGTGGCTCCTGCCTCGGGTTCCTGCTAGCTCCCGGATTTTTGCTGCTTATGGGAAAAAGCAGGCTTCCTGTAAGCCGCATCTGCGCGCTCCTCACGGTGGGGACGGGCACGGGCATCCTCCTTTCGTCCACCGCAAACTCGGCCTGGGTCTATACGGGTTGGGTCCTGGCCGCCTGCGTTCTGATAGGCCAAATACCATCCTTGATGGTTCATGTGTATTCGCGCAACTACCGGTCCGGCGAAAGGGGTCGCAAAATATCCGGCAACCTCATGCTCTCCGCCGTCGTCGGTGCCATCACCGCCCTGATCATCGGGCGGGTGCTCGACGATGACCTGAATCACTTCAGAGTCATTGCGGTGATCATGTTCGTGTTTTGTCTTTGCACGGCTTTCTATCATCTAAAGATTCCCTCCGCACCCTTGACGCCAAGTGCCGGAGGGTTGTCGAAAGACCTTGGGCATGCCATGAAGGACCGGCTTTTTTTCTGGATGCTGACCGGGTGGATGCTCATGGGCATCGGGAATCTGGTCACCATTCCCCTCCGGGTCGAGTACTTGGCCAACCCCGCCTATGGCATCGATGCCAGCAACACCGTTGTTCTCGCCATTACTCTGGTCGTTCCCTTGATCGCCCGCGTCGCCAGCATACCGGTATGGGGCTGGGCCTTCGACCGGTTTAACCTAGCCTTCGTGCGCATCGCCATCAACCTGTTCTTTCTCGTTGGATTGTTCCTTTACTTTCAAACCCAAAACATCCTCTTACTGTGCCTTGCCTCCGCGTTAATCGGATGGGCTACGGGTGGAGGAACGATGGCGTGGACCTTGTGGGTAACGAAAATCGCGCCTTCCGGGAGGGAATCCAGTTACATGAGTATACACAGTTTCTTCACCGGGGTAAGAGGCGTCCCTGCGCCTTTTGTAGGTTACTGGATTATCACAACGCTAGGACCTGGCAAAGTGGGTTGGACCTCAGTCATTCTGATTGGTGCGAGTTCTTTGATTTTTCTTGCCCTATCTAAAGATCAACGCCTTAAGGCAAGTGTTTTGTGAAAGAATCCAAATGAATCCAAATGAATGCAAATGAAGATCTCGTCTCTTTTCCATAAACTGACTTTCTTGCTTTTCCTACTCTTGGCTGTCTGCTCTCATCGGGAGACTCTGGCCCAATCCGAATCGAACGCCACCGAAGAACTATCCCCCATGGTCGTTACCGCTTCGGGTGGTTTTGCCGAACCATGGGCATCCTTGCCATGGTCCACCGACAGGTTAAGGGTACGCGGACTTAGATACAGTGCCAGAACCATGCCCGAGGCTTTGGCCGGGTTGCCCTCGGTGATGGTCCAAAAAACCGCGTTGGGACAATCCTCCCCTTACCTTCGCGGACTAACCGGATACCACAACGTCCTCCTCGTTGACGGTATCCGGCTCAACCATTCAGCCATGCGCTCCGGTCCGAACCAGTATTGGAGCACGGTTGAAATGCTCGGATCCGAGCGCATTGAAATCGTCCGAGGCCCCAACGGCATCATCTACGGGGCGGATGCCATAGGCGGAGTGGTTAACGTTTTGTCCGCCAATCCAAGCTTTTCGAACAAAGGAGTGGTTCAGGTCGGTAATTTTTTCGGGAGGTTGTCCTCCGCCGAACGGTCCTGGTCAGCTGGGGTAAGCGGTATCCTTTCAAGTCCGGACTGGGCTGCTGAGCTATCGCATGCCGAGCACTCCTTCGGAGATCTGGAAGGAGGGAAGGACGTGGGAAAGCAGGTAAACACCGGTTATGATTCGGGTGGGACGAACTTTCGGCTTTCCCGTAAACTAAACGAGGACACAAGGGTAACCCTTGGTCTTCAGCAAACCTTCATGGACGACGTTCCCCGTACCCACAAGACAGTGAACGGCCTGACCTGGGAAGGGCTATCTCCGGGTTCTGAGATTTGGCGGCGTCTCGATCAGGAAAGACTGCTTTATTACGGGAAGTTTTCCTGGACAGATGCCGGTGGTTGGGCCGACAAGGGAATCGTAGCCCTTAGCATGCACCAACACGGGCAAGAGAGAACCCGTATGAAAAATGCCTCCAATGGCGGTGATTTTCAGCATTTCGATCTGGATGACTTTGGTTTTACCGCACGGTTGGAAGCCGACGACCCTTGGGGAGGAAGAATGGCCTATGGAGTCGAATGGCACAGGGAGTCCCTTGCTTCTGGTGGTTATAAATTCGATAACCTACAGATTCGTGGAACCAATTTGGTTCAAGGGCCTCTCGCCGCTGATGCTCAGTACGACCGATATGCCTTGTATTTGAACGACAGGTACGAATCCGCATCCGGTTTGATCGTTGAGCCCGGAATCCGCTTTTCCTCCGTCCGAGCCGGACTCGACCGCTATTACCTAAAGAATAGCGACGCTACCACGATTCAAACTCCCGAAACAAAAACTTACGACGAATGGATTGGATCCATAAGGGCAAGCAAGGAGATTGCGGAAGGGAAATTCCTTTTTGCCGGGCTGTCCCAAGGTTTTCGCCCACCGAGCCTGTACGACCTTACCTCGACGGACGAAACCAGTGCCATCGAAAGACCGAACACATCTCTTGATGCCGAGAATTTTCTTCAAGCGGAGATTGGCCTGCGGGGAAATTCGGGTTCCCTGGACTGGGTGGTTTCCGCATACCGCACTTGGGTTGAAGACATGATCATCCGATCGCCTGTCGAATCAGGGAAATCCGCAGTGCTCAAAGCCAATGGAGACGGTTTCATACAAGGGATTGAAATCGAGCTCGGCTACGACTGGGCCCCTTCCTGGAGATCGGAAATTCGCCTGTCCTGGATGGACGGCGAGGTCGAACAAATGCTAGACAACAACGCCACCGGAACGATTGCCATTGACGGTCGAAACTACACTCCGGTCAACCGGGCTCCCGACAGGCTGATGCCTTCGCAAGCGGCGCTTGTCACCCGATACACCCCCAAGGGGTTGCCTTGGTGGGGCGAACTTTCCGTCTTCGCCGTCGGTAAAGCGAACGATCTTTCGCTCAAGGACGAAACCGACTCATCCCGCATACCCTTAAACGGCACACCCGGCTTTGCCCTTTTCGGACTTCGGGGAGGTCGTTCGTTTGGTGAAAACACTACGCTTACCCTAGCCGCCGAAAATTTAGGCGACGTCGACTACCGGGTTCATGGATCCGGGCTGAACGGTCCTGGGCGTAATTTCATTTTCTCCCTCGCCCACTCTTTTTAGGGCTCGTCCGCAAAAGATCATTCTGCCGTTCGGCTGAAGCCGAATATTTGGGCAAGGGGAACTCCAAAATCAAAATCATTTCGCATTATATATTTTGAGTGCAACTTTTTCTCATTACGTTAGTATATAAAATTAGGTTATGAGAAAGTTTCTGCCCTTATTCTCTTTTTTTTCGTTGGTTTTCCCCTTGCTTGGGAAAGCCAAGGCCGACCCTTTTTCACTTTCGTCAAAGGAGGTGAAGAAAGAGGTTGCGGTCATTGACCGCATTTTGGAAAAGGCGCACCAAAAGAAAAAGGTTCAGGTCCCGAATAAATTGGACGATGGAAAACTCGCGAGAAGGCTATACTTGGCAATTGCCGGAAGGATTCCCTCCTACGACGAGACAACCGCATACTTGGCCAACGATAATGACAACCAAAAGTCGATGTTGATCGACGCCCTGTTGCTTTCTCCCGCCTACGAGAGCCAGATGTTCAATTGGTGGGCGGACTTGCTCAGGTTACAATCAAGAATGCGAGGCGGCGCCCAAATCGGAGCCGGCGAACTTTATAACCATTGGGTCAAGGAACAAGTGGCCCAGAACAAACCTTTCGACCAAGTTGCATACTCGTTGGTTACCGCAGAAGGGTATCAATGGGAGGACGGCGCATCTGGCTACTACCTGAGAGATGCCGGCATGGAGCTGGACAACATGTCCAACACCACGCAACTCTTTCTGGGCACCCAAATGGTCTGCGCCCAGTGTCACAATCACCCATTCGACAAATGGACCCAGCAGGAGTATTACAAAATGGCTGCCTTCACTTACGGGGTCTCCACCAGAAAGGGAAGGGATCTGCAGTTACGTATTCGGGATCATTTCAGCAAGACCCTCAAAGGACTTTCGCCTCAGCAAAAAAAGAGGAGGGCTCAGTCCAAAGATGCCGCCGCAATGCGGAAGGCTCTTCAGGAAATGTTACGGCCCTTGCAGTACGGAGCTCAACACACCGCAAGAAACCTCACCCTGCCTCACGACTACCAATACGAAGACGCAAAACCCAAGGACAAGGTTTCACCCGCTCCCATTTTCGGGGAACCATTGGAAGGCTTGAACGAAGAGAATAAGGTCGACCTATACGGGAAATGGCTGACTTCTCCGGAAAACCCCCGTTTTACCAAAGTAATTGCCAACCGGATGTGGAAAAAGGTGTTCGGGCGGGGCTTGGTCGAACCGGTGGACGATTGGCGCGACGACACCCAAGCTTCCATTCCCGAGCTTCTGGACCATCTCGAAAAGCTCATGATCCGGGTCGATTACGACCTGCGGGAATTCCAACGCGTACTTCTGAACGTAAAGGCCTTCGGACACGAGGCGACCAATTATGAAGTGGCCAACGACCAACCTTATTATTTCGAAGGACCTCTCCTTTCACGGATGTCCGCCGAGCAGTTGTGGGATTCCTTCGTCTCCCTTGCCGTTCCTTATGCGGATGAAAGAGTGCGCGATCCAAAGATCATTGAAGAGAAGCTTGATCGCTTTTCCCAATACCAGAAAAAACTAGAGAATCTGGAACCCGTAAAAATGGTAAGCCTTGCCAAAAAAGGCGCCACGGCAAGCAAGCACGTTCTCGCAAGAATGGAGGAAATTCAGCTCGAACTAAGAGAGGCTCAAAAAGCGGACGACTTGCCTGCCGCTGCCCGGTTACGGCGGGAATACGGTAAGGTTCGCAACGAGCAAAGAACTCTTTTTGCCAAATTGATCATGGGTGATGATTTCGACGTCCGGTCCCTTTATGGTAGAGGGTCTTCCGGCAAAACAGTCAATGACTCTCGATGGAAGGGATACAGTTCCTCTCTCATGAGGGCG
>MDSZ01112758.1_pt1 | contig 11474 bp, 15 predicted proteins | sample 811201 | NCBI WGS metagenome assembly MDSZ01 (sample SAMN05326647, study PRJNA326480) | marine metagenome | isolation source: seawater | place: Indian Ocean: North | collected 2010 | reverse complement strand
TTAATTTATAGATAGCCCAAGCTATTAAAATATAAACAATTGATGGAAACAGTTTTAAAGATACAAAACTATCACCAAAAATATAAGTATAAACGCTAATAGACCAAGCTAAAAATGGTGGTTTAGAGAAGTAACCAAAATCCAAATTTTTTGACCACAACCAATATTGTGCCTCATCCCCAAAAAGATTAAAGTTTGTTAAATTTATTGACAATATTTTAACAAAAAATATTATTATTAATGTAGCGAAAAGTATTCTATTAGCCATTGGTTCTGTTGTATACTTTTACGATCAAGAAATTCAAAAAAATTATAATTACGCCTGAAAATACTACATCACTTAAAAAATGTCCGCCAGCAAGAATTCTTATGAAACCAAGCATAAACCCAAACACTAAGCTTCCATAAAGAAAGATTATATTTTTTGTAAGAAAGAATAAAATTATAATTGCAAAACCCACAGAAGAATCACCTGACACAAAAGAGCAGTTTGTATCACAAGAATTTGATATTTTATACCAAGGAGAAAAGGTTTCTACACCTCCAAATTCTAAAATATCCCCGGGCCTTGCTCTTCCCCATAAATTTTTTAAAAAAAGATTTACAACTACTAGTATTGAGAAGATTTGACAAAACCAAATTAGTAAAATTTCTCTAATTGAAAATCTGTATCCAAAAAATATTTTAGAAATACCATAGTGTCTGCTTAAAATTGGAAACACTAATATGTATATCAGTATGATTGGTATTAAAATTTTGCGAAACAATATTGAAACAAAGTCAAAACTTTGTAAAGAAAATTGCAAATTTCCAAAATAAAATAAACTAGCAATATATAAATCTAGAGCAGAAGAAATACTTAAGAACAAACACAATCCCAAAAGAATTATAATAGAGTATTTGTAATAAACATCGCCTTTGAATTTAATTTCATTAAAAACATATTTTGTATAATTTGTCTTTAATAAAACATTTAGAAATTTGTAAACAGCTAAAGAGAGTAAACCACCAGCAACAATATCAGTAAAAAAATGTGCACCCACTACAACTCTACTAGCTGCAACGATAAAAGCTAAAAAAATAAAATAAAATTTTATTTTTGGCAGAACTTTACAAAGAATAAAACATACCATAAAAATTGTTGATGAGTGACCAGATGGAAAAGAGTGAAAACTTGAGTCGATATTAAAAAAATTAAAGTCAAAAAAATTTTCGAAATCAGTATAGTTTGGTCTTGGTCTGCCAATTATATGTTTAAATATCTGCGTTAATATACCAACGACAGATAAATATATAATACTGGTTAGAAAAAAATTTATTTTTTCATCCAGGTTTTTTATAGAAACTGTTTTAAGTTTTTTTAATAGAAAAAATATAATCAAAAAAAATAGTGAGATACCGAAATACCAAGCCGAATTTCCCAATTCAGTTATATCTACAAAAAAATCTTTTAAGTATTCATTGTTTATATTTTTATTAAAATCTAAAAAAAAATTATGCAAAGAAATATCTAGTTCAGGAAATAAAAAAATACTTGTGAAAACTATTATTAATAGAAATAGCTCGACCTTTATATTAACTAAGAGACTCATTTATGTATAAATATATAATTAAATGAGATTTATAATATAAATTTTGACAAGTCCTGACTTTTAATTAGTTCGCCCAAACTATTCTCTACGTATTCCTTGTTTATTATAATTTTTTTAGGACCTATGTCTGAGGCAGTAAAACTAACCTCTTCAAGAAGTTTTTCCATAACGGTGTGCAATCTTCTAGCCCCAATATTTTCAACATTTTGATTAATCTCTGTAGATAAGGTAGCAATTGTTTCAATGCCACTGTCCTCAAATTCAAGCTCAACCTTCTCAGTTCCAAGCAAACCAATATATTGTTTAATAAGGCTATTCTGTGTTTCAGTTAGTATAAGCCTAAAATCTTCTTTACTTAAACTGTCTAACTCAACTCTAATAGGAAGCCTCCCTTGAAGCTCAGGAAGCATGTCTGCTGGCTTAGATAAATGGAAAGCTCCAGAAGCTATAAATAAAATATAATCTGTTTTTACAACACCATGTTTTGTGTTGACCGCTGTACCCTCAATTAAAGGAAGCAGATCCCTTTGGACGCCCTCTCTAGAAACATCTGCTCCACTTCTATCACTTCTTGATGTAATTTTGTCTATTTCATCAATAAAAACAATACCATTTTCTTCTACATCACTTAATGCTCTTGTATTAATTTTTTCTTGATCAAGTAGCTTTTCTGTTTCTTCATTGAGCAGGTATGCATGAGATTCTTTAACAGACATTTTTTTCATTTTTTTTTGTCCGCCAAATCCTTTACCAAAGACATCTCCAAGATTTATCATCCCCATTTGAGACCCTGGCATTCCAGGAATATCCATTGTTGGTAAACTAAAATTAGAATTAGTTGAGACAGGTATTTCTACCTCCTTATCGTTTAATTCACCTGACCTTAATTTATTTCTAAAATTATCTCTTGTTGCAGGAGCAGAGCTTTTTGAAACAAGAACATCAAGTATTCTTTCTTCAGCATTTTTTTCAGCCCTAGCTTTGACTTCCACTCCCATTTGAATCTTTGTCTTTGTTATACTAATTTCTACTAAGTCTCTTATTATTTGTTCTACGTCACGGCCTACATAACCTACTTCAGTAAATTTGGTTGCTTCTACTTTAATAAAAGGAGCATTTGCTAATTTAGCAAGCCTTCTAGATATTTCTGTTTTACCACAACCAGTTGGTCCAACCATTAATATATTTTTTGGAACAATTTCTTCTTTTAATGAATCATCAAGCTGTTTTCTTCTCCATCTATTTCTTAGTGCTACAGCTACAGCTCTTTTGGCTTTATTTTGTCCAATTATAAATTTATCTAATTCTGAAACAATTTCTCTTGGACTAAAGTTAGATTCCATTTTTTATATCTCAATACTTTCTGAAATAATATTGTGATTGGTATATATACAAATATCAGCAGCAATATTTAATGACTCTATAGCAATCTGTTTTGCATCCATATTTGTATTCTTTATTAACGCTTTGGCTGCACTATTAGCAAAAGGGCCACCTGATCCAATGGCTAATATACCGTCATCAGATTCTATTACATCACCTGTGCCTGATAATAATAAACTTACATCTTTATCTGCCACTATCATCATTGCTTCTAACCGTCTCAAATACCTATCTGTTCTCCAATCCTTAGCTAACTCTACACATGCTCTTTTTAATTGATTTTTATATTGATCTAGTTTGCCCTCCAATCTCTCAAATAATGCAAAAGCATCTGCCGTAGAACCAGCAAAACCAGAGATCACAGCTTCATTTTCTCCAAGACGCCTGATTTTTTTAACGTTTGACTTCATAACCGTATTACCCAAACTAGCTTGGCCGTCACCAGCTATTACTACAAGGTTGTCTTTCCTTACACCTATAATGGTGGTTGACTTAATTATATTTTTATTCATTTTTCTTGCCTGATTATTAAAATGGCTATTTAATTATTTTTATCAAGTGATTTACCTAGAATTAATTCAATTTCGCTGATAATAGGCCAAAATGCGAAAAGGAAAAGTAGAAAGAAATACAAAAGAAACTAAAATTTCATGTTCCATAAACCTTGATGGTTCGGGTCAATCACAAATATCAACAGGTATTGGTTTTTTTGATCATATGTTAGATTTATTTGTTCACCATAGTTTAATTGATATGGAGTTGAAAACACAAGGCGATACCAATGTGGACTTACATCACAGTGTTGAAGATACTGCATATGCAATAGCCCTAGCAACCACAAAAGCACTCGGAGATAAAAAAGGAATTAATAGGTATGGTTTTTTTTATATTCCTATGGATGAATGTCTTTCTAGATGTGTAATAGATTTTAGTGGCAGACCAGAGCTTGTATGGAAAGTAAACTTGGGTTTAAAAAAAATAGGTGAGATGGACACTGAGCTGTTCATCGAGTTTTTCAAAGCTTTTACCAATGAAGCTAAATGCAATCTTCACATAGAAAACCTTTATGGGCAGAATAATCACCACATAATTGAATCATGTTTTAAGGCCTTTGCAAAAAGTTATAGAATCGCTATTGAGCCTGATAAAAAAAGAAAAAACCAAATACCCTCTTCCAAAGGAACGTTATAAATTTAATGAAGCAGGTTACCATAATAGATTATGGATCAGGAAATGTTTTATCTGCACAAAAATCATTTATAAAAGTTTCAAACGATAATAAAATAAATTGTAAAGTTATAATATCAAACAAATTAAATGACTTAAAAAACTCAACACACATAGTTTTACCTGGTCAAGGCGCATTTGCAACTTGTATGCATGGTTTAAAAAAAACACCCGGTTTAATTGAAGAGTTACATAATTTTGCAATTGTTAAAAAAAAACCCTTTCTTGGAATTTGTGTTGGAATGCAAATGTTGGCTACTGACAGCGAAGAAAATGGCAAACATCTAGGGTTGGGATGGATTGATGGACATATAAAACAACTTCCAAGGAAAAATTTAAAAATGCCTCACATGGGTTGGAACTTAGTTTCCCCATCAAATAAAAATGAGCTTATTAAAAGCCCAGAGGATTTTTATTTTGTTCATTCTTTCTATTTCGAATGCAAAAATAATGAAAATAATTTGGCAGAAACCCAGTATGGGATAAATTTTACTTCAATTGTTGCTAAAGAAAATATATATGGCGTTCAGTTTCACCCTGAAAAAAGTTCCTCCCAGGGTTTAAGCTTAATTAAAAAATTTTTGGATAAATAACTATGTCAACACAACTAAAGGAAAAAATAAATATATCGGTTGAAACAATAGTCAGGCTTTCAGAGGTTGATCTTGCAGATCTATGTAATATAACCGAACAAGCAATTAATGCTGGCGGAGGTTTCGGTTGGTTAAGAGTGCCTACAAGAGAAATCTTGCACGAGCAATGGAAAAAAATTATTGATGACAACCTTTCAAATTTGATTGTAGGAAGGTTGAATGGTGTAATTGCAGGAACACTTCAACTATCTTATGAAGCGCCTAATATCGAGTCTAGAAAAAATATTGCACAAATAAAAAGACAATTCGTTGCTCCATGGGCAAGAGGATATGGTTTAGCGAAATCAATGATTGATTTTTCAGAAAACGAAGCCAAAGAAAATAACATAAAATCCATTCAATTAGCTGTAAGGGAAACACAGGATGCTGCAATTCAATTGTTTTCTGGCAAAGATTATAAAGTGTGGGGAGAAAACCCTTATTATGCCTTTATAAATGGAAGTTTTGTTAAAGGAATATATTTTTTCAAAAATCTGTAGTGGAAATTATACCGGCTATTGACTTAAAAAATAATAAGTGTGTCCGCCTTTCTGAAGGTAAAGATGAAACCAGCATAATATTTAATGATGATCCAAAAAAACAAGCAATTTATTTTGAAGAAATTGGTTGTAAAAAATTACACATTGTTGATTTAGATTCTGCTTTTGGAAGACCAGATTTAAATTTAACTTCTATAAAAAATATAAGACAGTCTATTAAAATACCTATTCAATTAGGAGGAGGTATAAGAAGTTTTATAAGTGCTGAAAGATATTTTGATCTTGGAATTGATAATATAATAATTGGATCGATGTCAGTTAATAAACCAAATGAAGTAAAAAAATTAAGCAAGATGTATAAAAATAAAATTTATGTTTCACTTGATATCAGAGACAATAAAATAATGGTCAATGGATGGAAAGAGGCTTCAAAATTATCCTTAGAAGACATATTAATGTTGTATAGTGATACAGAAATTAAGGGCTTTGTAATAACAGATATTAGAAATGATGGAATGCTAAAAGGCCTTGATACAATATTTGTAAAAAATATAATTGATAAAATTAATAATATTAATGGTTTGGAAAAAAAAATTATTATAGCTGGAGGGTTAACAAACTACAATGATTTAAGAAGTTTAAAGAAACTTGGTCTAAAAAATATAGAAGGAATTATATCTGGAAAGTCTTTTTATGTAGGAAATATTGATTTAATTAAAGCCCAACAAATACTAAATACAAATGTCAAAAGTTAGAATAATTCCCTGTTTAGATGTAAAAGATGGAAGGGTTGTAAAAGGAATTAATTTTATAGATCTTATAGATGCAGGTGATCCAGTAGAGCAAGCAAAACATTATTCAGAAAATGGAGCAGACGAAATTTGTTTTCTTGATATCAGTGCGTCTTTAGAAAATAGAGATACCATTATAAATGTTGTAAATAAAACAGCTAATGAGGTTTTTATTCCTTTAACCGTTGGTGGAGGAATTAGCTCAATAGAAAACATAAAATCACTTCTTAAAGCTGGTGCAGACAAAATATCAATTAATTCCGCTGCTATAAAAAACCCAGACATTATAAAAAAATCATCTGAATATTTTGGCAATCAGTGCATAGTAGTGGCTGTTGATGCCAAAAAAATAGATAACGACTGGTATGTTTATTCCCATGGAGGAACAAAAAGAACTGATCTGAAAGCTTTTGAATGGATTGAAAAAGTTCAAGAATTTGGAGCTGGAGAAATATTATTAACCTCAATGGATAAAGATGGAACAAAGTCTGGATTTGATATCGAGCTTCTTGAAAAAGTTTCAAGTATCTTAGAAATACCAATTATTGCAAGTGGAGGCGTTGGAAAACTTGAACATTTTTATGAAGGTGTTGCAAAGGGTAAAGCAGATGCCTTATTAGCTGCATCAGTCTTTCATTTTAATGAAATCAGTATTAAAGAAGTAAAGGAATTTTTATTTAAGAAAAATATTAATATAAGGTTATAATGGTAAAAATGAATATTGAAGATTTAAATAGCATCATCGAAGATAGGATTAAAAAGAAATCTAAAAAATCATATACAAATAAATTACTAAAATTAGGACCAAAGAAAATTGCACAGAAGTTCGGAGAAGAGTCAACAGAACTTATTGTAGACTATCTTAAAGGCTCCAAAGAAAGAACCATAGAAGAGGCCGCAGATGTAATCTATCATTTTTTAATTTTACTTAAGTCCAAAAGAATTAGCTTAAAAGAACTTAATAATGAGCTTGAGAAAAGAAAATAAATGTACGACGAAAAAAATATTTTTGCAAAAATATTAAGAAATGAACTACCTTTTGATGAGGTTTATCAAGATGAGTTTTCCTTATTTTTTAATGATATAAACCCTCAAGCAAAAATTCATGTTTTGGGAATACCTAAAGTGAAAAGAGTTGATTTTTCTGACTTTATTAAAAATGAAAGCAATGACAACATAATAAGTTTTTTTAAAAGTGTCGATAATGTTTTAGACTTATTAAAAGTAAAAAAAGATGGATATAGAATTATAACTAATTCAGGAAAAAATGGTGGCCAAGAAGTTCCTCATTTCCATATACATATCCTCGCTGGAGATAAGGTAAATACAGTAATTTAGTTACTCTTTTATAATTACGTAATTAACAATCTCCTTAACACCTTTTATTGTTTTAAGTGAGTTTATCATTTCATTAAGAGTTTCCTCGTTCCTCGTTATTCCTGCTACATAAATAGAGCCTTGGATAGTTTCAAAGTTATATGCAACAGACCTTAAGCCAATTACTTTTGCTGCAATACCTTTAGCCTGAGTATTTATCCATAAGTCATTAGCATATTCTTTTAATGAATCTCTATTACCAATTTGTATTTCATTTATAACTTCTCTTACTCCGCTTACCTCCCACACTCTTCTGACAGCATCTATTCTTACCTCTTGATTATCAACCAATCCTGTTAATAATACCCTTCCTTCTAGTATGGTTGTATTAATATCTATAAATAAATTATCATCGGAATTTATAAACTTCGCTGCTATATTTACCTTTATTGTTGCATCATCAACTACTTCTCCTAGAGAACGATCACCTTCGGCTATTACCATAGTTGATGCGCCACCACTTGCTAGAATACCACTTGGAGAACATGAATATATTGAGAACAATAAAAATATTAATATTATCAACTTAACCATTTTTAATATCTAATACATTTTTATAAATTTTATTTTTTGGTAATTTAGTCATCTTATGCACTATTTCGACGACATCAGTCAAAGAAAATTTATTTAGAAGCTTATCAATTTCAAGCTCTAAATCTTTTAGTTCATTGCTATTTGAATCTTTTAAGTCAATACCTTCGACAACAATAACAAACTCTCCTTTATTATTATCATTTTTTAATATTTGGTTTTTTACTGTATCTGGACTTCCTCTAAATATCTTCTCATTTAATTTTGTAATTTCCTTACAAATACTAATATTTCTGTCATTAATATGTTTTTCTAGAGTTTCTAGACAGTTTTTTATTTTATTACTCGAAACAAAAAAGACCACAGTCTGAAAACTTTTTTTCAAAAAATCTAAAAAATCATTCTTTTGTTTGCCATTTCTTGGATAAAATCCTAAAAAACAAAACTCATTTAATGGCAATGAAGATAGTTGTAAAGCAGGTATAACTGAATTTGCACCTGGTATACTTGTAACATAGATATTATTTTCATGACAATACCTTACTAATTTAAAACCTGGGTCAGAAATAAGAGGTGAACCAGCATCAGAAATTAAAGCAACAGCCTTTTGTTTTAAAGAAGAACCAACCCTAGTAATAACTTTTTCTTCATTATAATCATGAAGAGAAATTAATTTCTTTTTAATGCCTAATTTATTTAGTAGTTTAAGCGAATGTTTAGGGTTTTCACAAATTATAAAGTCACATTCTTCCAGCAATTTTTTGGCTCTTAAGGTTATGTCATCAAGATTTCCAATTGGCGTTGCCACAATATATAGACCAAAATTAAGATTACTCATTATTTTATCTCTTACATTAATATATTCATGTACTCCATTAAGTAATACAAATCAAAAAAATAATACTGAGACAAAAACCATTAAAAATGAAAGTTTAAAATTATCTGAAAATTATGAGGACAAAAAGGTTTTAAAAGAAGATAAGCTTACTAATAAAAATATTAATAATAAATCTTATAAAAATACACCTATAAAAAAAGAAATCACACTGCTTCTTTCAAACCAATCAAGAAAAGAAATTTCAACCCAATTTATAGATATTTTAGAGATGGCTATTTATGATAAAAATTTAAATGAAATAACTTTAGAAATATTTGTGTATGAAAGCAAAAAGGAGTTAAGAAACTTTATTTTATCAAAAAATAACTATGGAAAAATATATATTGGACCTATTAACAATGAGGATACAAAAATTGTAAAAGAATTTTGTAATAATGGTCCAATATTTTTTTCTTTTTCTTCAAATACAGAATTGGCAAAAGATTGTATTTATCTGGTTAATTTTTTCCCCAGAAACGAGTTGGAGCAGCTGTTGTACCACCTAGATAGTAATTCGAAAGTTGCACTTTTATTTCCAGAAAATGAATATGGTTTTTTAATAAACAAAATAATCGATGAAGTTATAAATAACACAGAAGCTGTTATCGTAAACAGAGCTTCATATAAGGAAGATATGTCTAATGTAAGAACAGCCATTAAAGAATTAGGAAAATACGAACTAAGAAAATATGAACTCAGCAGGCAAATAGATATACTAATTAAAAAAAACGATGCTAAGTCAAAAAAAAGATTGAAAAAACTTCAGAGATTTAAAACTATTACAGACTACGACTTTACTCACCTTCTAGTATCTGATTATGGTTTGCGAATGCTTCAGGTAGCCCCTCTTTTGCCATACTATGATATTGATCCAGATATAATCACATTCATGGGCACAGGAGTTATAGATGATGAAGTTTTTTTTTATGAACCTTCATTACAAGGCACTATTTTCCCTGGAATTGAAAAAGGAAAAAGAATTAAATTAATCAATAGATATGATAAAATTTATGAAAAAAAATTTATTAGAATTTCAACTCTTCCATATGATGTAGTTGGTTTATTAAATTATATTTATAAAAAAAATTTAAATTTGTCTGAAGTGTTTGATACTTTAAATAATTCAAAAATTAAATTTGATGGTATAGATGGTAAATTTTATTTTAAAAAAAATATGATCGAAAGAGATCTAGATATTTTGGAAATAAAAAACGGACTTGCAAAAAAAATTAGTAATTAATAAAATCTATGAACTTATTAATTGCTATGGCTCGGTGACTTATTCTATTTTTTTCAAAACTTTTAATTTCACCAAAAGTCTTTTTGAAACCATCAGGAATAAAAATAGGATCGTAACCAAAACCATGTTTACCTGAAAATTTATTTGAGATATGTCCTTTAACTTTTCCTTCAAATATTATGTGGTAATCTTCTCTTAGTGTATAGCATATGGATGTTTGAAAATAAGCTTTATTTTTTCCTGTTTTTTTAACTTTATTAAAAATATAGTCAAAGCAATTTTTTTCACTACTAAAACTACAAATAAATTTTTTTGATGATATTCCTGGCCCCCATTTTAATGCTTCTATACAAATTCCTGAGTCATCAGCAAAACAGGGCAACTTAATTTTTTTATAACCAAACAATGATTTTATTTTTGAATTTTCTGCAAATGAATTACCATTCTCTTTTGGCTCCTTTTTTAATTCAAAATCATTGGGTGAATAGAGCTTTATTTTTAAGCATGTTGTTAGTTTTTTGATTTCTTTTAATTTGTGAATATTATTTGAAAAAAAAAAGAATTTTTCTCAACTTAAACCAAAACTTTTTTTTGTTTTTTAATAATTTCTTTTATTCCATTTTTGGCTAATTGAAAAATATCATTAAACTGATTATCACTGAAGAAAAACTCTTCTCCAGTAACCTGAATTTCTGAAATATCACCAGTTTCACATATAACAAAATTTGCATCAACCTGAGCCTTTGAGTCTTCAATATAATCTAAATCCAATAACGGCTTGTTATCAATAATGCCTGCTGATACTGCTCCTATATAATTTGTAATTATAGGTTTTTGAATATTGTAGTTTTTTCTAATTTTCTCTATGGCCAAATACAAAGATACAAATCCACCGCTAATGGATGCAGTTCTAGTTCCGCCATCTGCCTGAATTACATCACAATCAATTTTTATTTGTCTTTCACCTAAATTTGATAAATTAACAACTGATCTCAAACTTCTTCCAATTAAACGCTGGATTTCTTGTGTTCTTCCTGATTGTTTACCTTTTGCTGCCTCTCTATCCATCCTAGTATTTGTTGATCTAGGTAACATTCCATATTCAGCAGTGATCCAGCCTTTATTGGTATTTTTTAACCAATGAGGAACTTTTTCATCAATTGTTGCCAAGCAAAGTACCTGGGTATTTCCAAATTTAACTAAACATGATCCATCTGCATGAATATTTACATTTTTTTCAAATGAAATTTCTCTCATTTGATTGAACGATCTATCTTTTCTCATTTAAATTTAATAATAGTAGAATAAATATTATTTTTAAATA
>MDSZ01070287.1_pt1 | contig 11474 bp, 7 predicted proteins | sample 811201 | NCBI WGS metagenome assembly MDSZ01 (sample SAMN05326647, study PRJNA326480) | marine metagenome | isolation source: seawater | place: Indian Ocean: North | collected 2010 | reverse complement strand
TAGTAATTCGTTCTAAATCTTGATCATCTAAATTATATTCAGATTTTAGAAAGGATTCTAAAGAAGATACTTTAGAGGAGTTATCAAGTTTTTTGATAAACTCCTCGTAAGTACCAACATTATATCCATCATCTACTAAGCTCTGCCAAAGTGAAGAGAACTTTACTCCTTTAGACATCTATTCTCCTAAAGACCTTTTACAGTCTTTGTATTTGATTTACTTTTTTTAGCTGCTTTTTCTTTTTTAGCAATAGCTTGTTTTTTAGCTTCTTGCATTTTAGCTTTTACATCCTTTGAATCTGGTTTTGGAGTAGGTCTTTCTGGTCTTTGAACCGGTTTACCTTTTGGTGCCATAGAACCAGCTGGAGCTGTTTGAGGTTTATTCCATGAAGGGTCACCTACAACTTTTGTCAACTTACCATCTTGTTCTCTGACATAATACTGAGCTGTCAAATTAGTAATAAACGGAACATCTGCCATAACAGCCATTCTTTGTCCATTTTCAACAATATAATAATATTGTGTATTTCTAGCTTGTGTATCGGGAGCAGTTGGAGCTCCTGGTTGACCACCTGGTTGACCACCTGCCGCTTGTGCAGCTCTAGCTTGTTTCATTCTTTCTAAAATTTGGTCAAAAGGAAGAATTTTTGGTAAATGATCATTTTCTTTCGTCCATTTTTCATAAGCAGCTTTAAAATCAGCTACTTGTTTCTCATCCTCTAAATTTTGAGGTGGAGGTGGAGGTGGACTTTTTGGTTTTGGTGGTTGTGGAATTTCTTCACCTTTAGCCCATTTTTCTATAATGTCTTTTTCACCAAAACCACATTTCATGTTTCCTGTTTCACCATCAATGAAAAGTGGTGTACCACATTGAGCGTTGAATTTTTGTTTTGCTTCTTCAGCTCTTTTTTGGTCTTCTGGATTTGTTACATCCAATTTTGTTATTTTATGACCTTCAGCAATAAGTTCTTCAACAACGGGGTCAGCTTTTTTACACCAACCACACATTGGACTCATTATATAAAGAAGATCTTGTTTGGTAGCAGCTTTTTTTGAAGTTGTTTTCTTCGTATCTGCTGATTTTGTTTTTGTAGATGATTTTGTTGCCATAACCATTTATCTCCTATAACTTTATTTGTTTATTGTTTAATTTAACATACATTACTAATAATATACACATATATAAGTATATATGTCAAGCTTTTTATTCACTAATTTTTTCTATTTTATATATTCTTGTATTTATTTTGTTTAATCCTTCAGTATTTGTTACTAAAATCATATTTTTAAAATTTTCCCACGGCATTGTAAACTCTTTATCCAATACTCCATTGTTTAAATTTTTAATACATTCATTCAACGCGTTTATAGTATATAATGTATTTGTATGTTTTTTTCTATGTAAAGATATTGTACCTTTTACTTTATTATAATCTACATTTTCTTGTAAATCTACATTATAAGTACATATTAATTCATTTATATTATCTTCATTCTGTAAAACATAAATTTTATTAAATACTATTGCGTAAGCATTTTTAATACTTTTTATAGTATTATCTATATCTTTTTTAGTTGTAAATGTACATAATAGTTGTGTTCTCATTATTTTACACCAAGTTTTCGTTTTTCTTTATCAGAAATTTCTGGTTCAGGTGGATATAATTCTTTATTAGCATCATACAATTCTTGTGCAAAATCTTTAGCTATACTAAATTCCAATCCTACACTTGATGCGTAACCTAAACCTTTTTGTCTTACCTTAACTGTTGCTATTTTAACTTCTTTAGCTGGTGGTCCTTTACTTGAATATACCAAATAATTATTACCATCTTCATCTTCCTTCATTGTTAATCCTGTTCGTAATTTATCAAATGAATCTATACCAAAAACTTGTTTTAAAGTATTTTTATCACCAGATAAACCACCAATAGCTATTTTTTCTTCACCATCCATAAGAGATTTAAGTGGAAGTTTTTCTGATAAAGCGTTTAATAAACCATTTTTAGCTGTATCACTTTCTACTAAACTTTTAATTGTATCATTTTGATATCTTTTAATTGAACCTTCAGGAAATTCTCCATTTTCATCTTTTACATAACCTATCTGTTTATTTAAAAAATTTAAAGCTTCTTTATCACCAGAAGTGGCGTTGACAGCCGCATGAATAATCATTGCTTTTTTAACTCTATCAGCTGCTTTAGTACCAAGAGCTTGTGTGAGTGATTCTGTTGTAATTGTACCTTTTATACTATTTAACGCATCTATCATTTTCTTTCCAGCCGGATTGAGTTCCCAAGACCCATCTTTTCTTTTTCTTATCACACCAGTTGCAGCTAAAGTTGAACGAAGAGCTTTATTCTCTTTATTCAAAATATCACCAGAAATTAACTTGTCAACATTAAAATTAAAAGGTTTAGCTTTTTTCATATAATCTAAAGGTCTCTGCATTTCACCTTCTTTATATTTTTCCACATTAGCTTTATCAGGGACCTGTTCTTTTCCAAACCATTCTTTTATAGCAGTAACAACTCCATTGTAAATATTAGCTGTTGAATCTTTTTTTAATGAAATTTCATCAAGTATCGGTTTACCATTCACTTCAAGTTTTACATACATGTCGGATGAATAACCTTTATTACCTTCATAATCAGAATTACCTAACGCTTCAAATTCTTCTTTAGTATCCCAAGCAGTATTTGATATATTCCAATTACCCTCACCATATTCTTTATCATATCGTTTCTTTGTCACTGTTCTAACAGCTTTTACTGATTCTAACCAATCTTTTGTTACAATAGGTTTAGAACCTTTAGGATATTTATCAGTTTGTGAACTTAAAACTCCCATAAATTCTTCAAACTCATCATCACTCATACCAATACTAGCCATTGTAATAATCTCTCCAGCTTGAGCTGCTATTTCACCAGCTCCCACACCTTTAACCATATTTGTAATAGAAACTTTTGAAGTTTTTCTACTATTCATTAAACGAGTTATTACTTTAGCGTACCTTTTAGGTATTTTTCCCGATTGGAAGAATTTTTCAATTTGTTCAACCTTTAACTCATCTTCTTCATTTTCATAATTTGATTTTATTTCTTCTTGATTTTTAAATTCTTCATCACTTATACCCGTTTTAGGGTCTGCAAAAGCTGGGTCATTTGATGTATCTTTGTTTTGGTCTAAATTTTTATTTTTGGTCTCTTTTTCTTCCGTATCCCCATCTTTAGTTTTTTCAATGTCTTCTGGACTAGCGTCTTTTTTAACTAAATCTTGTGTTTCTGGATTATGTTTTTTTACAGGATATACATTTTTTGTTTTTTTATTTTTTACAATGTCATCTTCTTTAATTTGTCTTAAATTTTGTAAAAGTATTTCTGCTATTTCTTTTGGAATTTTTAATTCGTGAAGAGTTTCTTCAAGCTTTACAAGATGATATGGATTTTTAATGTTTGGGATTCCATCATCTACACGATAAGACCATTCTGTTAATATATCTTGGATTAATTGCATATTCTCTATAACCTATTAGTGACATCAGTCATTATACTATAAATATGTCCCATTTTAATTTTTGTTGGATAATTGTTATCTTCCAAGATTTTTTTTATATCTTTCAAAAGTTCTACCCCATCTTGTTTATCAAAATCAAATAAAAAACTATCATATCCGTATAATACCAACTTTGTTTTTTTGTTTTTTAAATAATCTTGTACTAATAATAATCTTTTAATATTTCGTTCAGTTTCAAAAGCTTGTATAGAATAATTAAATAACTTATTTCTATTCATATCTTTATTATTGGATACAGTTATTCTTCTATTATAAATATCAGTAAAGATATTATTATTCGTATTAAATTCACTCCATTTTAAATTAATATAATTTTGTACTTTATCAAAAAATGGTACTTTTTCTCTAATATCCTTCGTTATTCCGCCATAAAGTAATTTAAACGATATTTGTTTGGATTCTTCATATGTACTACCATAAAATTTAGAAAGATGTTCATGGACAGATTCTTTACCAAACTGATAATTTACCAATTCACCAATTAACCTTAAATGATAAGCATCAAAATCATATTCTACAAGAGTATCATTTTCAGGTATAAAAGCACTTCGTTTTTCTGGTGGTAGAGCTGCAAAGTTAACTGAACCAAATGAATTTGATGGTCTACCTGTTGATGTCCATAGATTATATTGTGAATATAACTTACCATTAGATATATGTTTTCTTACTCTCTCGTCAAATATATCACATACATTATCTGTAACTTTTATTCCGTGTTTTTCTATTGAAGTGAACGCTTTTGTCACATCTGAATGATATTCACTTTCATAAACTTTATCAAACGAATCTCTCATCTTCTCGAAAACTCTATCACAATACTCTTTATGTTTCGTAAATGGTATGATTTCATTAAGTTTTTTTACATTGTAATATTTACTGTGAAAAAAATCATAAGCGTTTACCCTTATATTTTCTAAATCTAATGGTATATTTTTCTCCCACCAATGTAAATAATTAATATCAATCAATCTTGTATCTGGAAATATATGTTTGATTTTTTTGACATCAGGTGTAATATAAAAGTTGGTATGGTCATTTTTAATTTCATCGATTGATTCTTTTTCACCACAATCAGGATGATTTATACATATCATTTTACCTTCTTTATCACCTACTTGGCGTACATATAACAGAGATAAATCATTATCTTTATGTAGTGGATGTAAAAATACATCCGAAAATATTGGAATTAATATAATCATAACCTATTCAATATACAACTTTTTAATCTAAAATCAAAGCTTTTTTTAAGAAGATGGTTCTTTTCCAGCTGGATAAGTACAGCAAGAATTATCACTACCCTCATAATTACCAACACAATCATACCTAGTTGTCGAGAAGTTATTAGCGTTTTGATCTCTACATCCGTAACTCATACATTCGGGTCTAACTGTCCAAAAATCTTTTGGATCTTTCATATTATTTTCATTATCTTGAATCTTATCTCTTTCTGGTTCACAATATCCCATAGAATAAAGTTTTCTTTTTGATAAATGAACGATTGGTCTATATTTTACAATATTTTTATATGTATCATTTCCCCATAATCTCATAGAAGCTTCTATAGTTGTTTTCCAACCTTGAGGACCAATATCATGAGAAACTTTTCTAGCTACAAAATAAGTTCTTTTTCTGTATCTTTCCGGTAAATAATCAATCCTAAATCTATTACCTGGTGTAATACCAGAAATACCATAAATAGTCAATGTCAAGGTATAAGGTAACAAAACATTCGCAAAAGATTTTGTTTCTACTTCACTATCTAATATTCTAAATTTAAAATATGTATGAATATTATCCAAAAAAACATTTTTAGGAAAATATTTTGCTGTTTTTGGGTCTGTCAAATCAAATCCCTTTTTTGATTCAAAATATTTATTTGTTGGTGGTTTTTCAGCGTTTTTATCAGCTGTTTGCATGTCTTTAAACATTGAACCTTTACTGAAAGCTGCCTGTTTGTTCGCAGTTTCTATCTCTTTAGCTTTTTCCGCCAATTCTTTTGTACTTGGTGCGGCTTTAATTAAACTTTCATTAAATACACCAACAGTAGCCATCATATAATCATCCGTATTTTCTTTCGTGGTAGTAGGAAGATGTGCGAAAAATTGATTATTTGCAAATTCTCTATTTAAATCAGCGTCAGCTATTGATGTTCTCATTTCATCTGATGCTGGAAACAACATTCTATCTGATGTAGCACCTTGAATAGCTAGTCTATTTGCCATCGCACTACTACCCATATTCATACTTAAATTCATAGAATTTGTTATCGTATTGGGTGAAAATACTTTAAATTGAAAAATTTCAGCAATATTTTCACCGTCTTCATTTGTTTCTACTACATCAGGATAAAAATTACTGTCTACTATTTTAATCTTATCATTTTTAGTACCATCACTTATTAACATCAACTTAATAACACCAAATGAGTCATCATCGATACTTTTTAATATTTTCTTTAAAGCTAATTCAATACTTTTTTCAGACCTAAAAATAGTTAAGATTTTATCTAAATTAAGAAATAAATCACCCAAATCTACAGCTCTCAACTTATTTATCTCATCAATCTCATTGTAATTATTAGTAGCACCTGAGGATGAAGTAGAAGGTCCTTCAGTACCTTCATAACTATCTTTCTTTCTTGTAGGATAAATAAAAGCTAATTGTTGTTTATCATAATGAGTAGAATAAAATTGTCTAACATATAAATACTTATTAAATTTAACAGGAATATTTTCAAATATAAATTCAATATCACCATCAACAAATTGGTCTTTTCTACTTGCGAGTAGTTCATTCAATAATTCGGCAAATAATTTAAAAGTAATATATATAGAATTTGAATGATTTACTTGTTCAACTTGACCAATTTTTGATGGAACAGGATTATCTAAACACCTAAAATAAACTCCTGTATCGTAAGCTACATCTGGAATAACACTCCAAAATTTAGCGAAATTCTTAGATGAAGCGTCCGTAGATTTCGATACCCCATACATGGCAAACATAGTTTCATGATGTGTACTTCCACCAACATATGTAGCTAATATTTTTTTTGTAACATCACCATAAGCTTCATTAGGACCATTTTTTATTTTTTTAATATCAATTCCATCTGCACGCATTCTTTCTGCTATTATATCCCAGACTCTATCTTCAAGTTTTAAATCTAATGGAATCCCAGCATCTTGTTTATTATCTAATAAAGCGTAATTTTGTGAAGTCAATGTTATGGTACAATCAAAATTACCTTGTGCATCAACTTGAACATCATATTTAGAAACGACACCTACAATAACATCTAAATCACCATTAGATTTTCCTATCATACCATCATCACCAAAAATTTCTTGATAAAAACTTTTATAATTAAAACTTTTAGAAGCTTTTGTTCCAGTTAAATAATGTTCAGGTTCATACATATAAGATGTATCCCAACCAAAATCACAAAAAATAGTAGAACCTGGTGTTAAAAAAAATGGAAGAACGATGTTGTCAAAGTCATAAAAATTAAAAACTTTAAATTGAATTACTGTAGATTTAATCAATCCCATGTGACCTGATGATTCACTTCTGATTGATGATATTCCTATACCTGGTTTAAAATATTGATTACTAGATTGAAAATCTTTCATCTGACCTGGACTACTTGTACTTTGAGTCGTTAAATCATTAAAATCTGCTGTACCTATCTTATATACTTTTATATCATTTATTACAACATCAGCTTTATAATTTTCACTGTCTTCTAAAGCCTTTTTTTGACATGTTTCTAAATTTGGACTTAAGGAATAATTTTGTATAACTGACCACATTCTACCCCATGGTCTACGACTTGAAAGTTCACTTACACCTTCAAAATTTGTTTTGTTACTTTCTGAAAAAGATTCTCCAAAATTAACACCAGCACTTAAATTTTGTCTAGCTTCTAACTTTTTAGCTATTTCCTCTTTTACATCACTTCCAAATAGTCTATCGTATGCGAATTTTTTAGCCATAACCTAATCCTATATTAATTAATCAACATTTATTGATTCAATATTAGCTGGTATTCTTAAGGTTGTCCCTACTGGAACATTATTAAATTTTAAATTATTTGCTCTAGCTATAAACCACCATAATTGTGGGTCGTTATAGTATTGAGTAGCTAATAAATCTAATCTATCACCATCTTGTGTCATAACCCATACATCATTTTCTGATTCTGGTACTTCGTTATAATATTTAGTGTCTCTTTTAACAATTCCTTTATATTTCCCTTTTTCTAGTTTTGTAATTTTAACTTTATCATATCGACTACTAACGCTCATTATTTTTCTCCCTCAAGTACTTGCCAATCATTACTTTCAACATAATGAATATTAGAAGTTTGTGGTTTACCATAAAATTTAGTTAACATATTAGGACTTTCTTTATGTAATACTGTATAACTAATATTAGCTGTCATGTGTTTTGGAACTCTCATACCAGCTTCGTGTTCCCATGGTGATTGGTCAGGCATCGTATATGTTATACTTTTAATAAATCCGGTTAATTCATTATTTCTACTTCCATATAAATCAGCGAATCTAAATTTAGTGAGAGGTGGTTTTGACCTCAATTTGGAAAATGGACTTTTGAAATTAACATCATCAAATCTGAATTGAGGATAACACAATGAAGTCAATTTTTCCATTTTGGAATACATAGCATGAAGTTCTGATTTTGTTTGTGCAAATAATTTCAAAGTAAGTGATATGTCTCTCGTAGTTTTGTCATGTATATAAGTATCTTCACTACGACCTAAAAATGATTGACCACTCCAATTAGATGAAACTGTTTCTGTAATACCACCTTCTAAATATCCTCTAAAAAATAGATATGAATTGTCTCTTAAATCTTTAAAATAAACAGGATAACCATTTTTACTACTTTCTATATCAGCTTCTAAACTACTACCATAAGCATCTTTTAAATCTTTTCCAGGACTAATAGGTAGGTTAGTAAAAAAATCACCTCTATGCCATTTCGTACCACTAAAACTTGTGCTTTTGTCTTTATTTCTTTCATCAGTAAATTGATAAGTAGTATTAGCGTCTAATGAAGTTGGTATCTTATCTCTAGCCTGGCTTTCATATTCTCCCTCATCAGATGAAGTTTCTAAAAAGTTTCTAAATAATGGTCCATCAGGAATGTTCTTATATGGTTTAAGATTTACACCTTTTTTACCTTTAGCTGAAGTATCTTCTGGAAAAAATCCATCACCTGGATCTTTCCACCCAGCTAAACTAGGAGCTCCTGCTAATTTACTTCCTGGTTGTTTAAAATTAGTAAATAAGATAGCGGGTAGTTGTTTACCAAATATAAAACCTCTCTGTTCTTCATAACTTAATTTTCTAGGATGACCTTTTTTACCTATTCCACCATCTAAAGTTTGAAAAGATAATAAATTTTCTAACATTTTTTTACCAATATCACTTAATAAATTGTTTACACCTTTTTGCATATACATAAAAGGACTTCCACCAGGAGATACATTTGTAATATCAGTAGCACCTCGTTCATTACTACCTAATACTTGAAAAGCGTTTCCACCTATCCAACCACCGAACCATTTATTTATTTTATTTGGAACTTTTAGAATAGCATCATCAATAACATTTGGAGCTCCAAGTAAACCTGGTTTCATTTCTTCATAAACAGTATTAGTATAACCTTCAAGAAATGGTTGACCAAAGTGTCTTTCAATTCCAAGTATTGAATTAGCAATATTAAATTGTCCACCGACAAATAAACTCAGTGGATTCCAATATTTTTCGTTTCTATGACTAAACATCCATTGATATGTAAGTTGACTGAAAGAGAATCTTTTTCCGGCGTCAGAACTTAAAAAATCAACTAGTCTACTATTATCTTTAAACCATGTTTTATATGGGTTAGACCTACTTTCACCACCTCTATCAGCTCCTACATCATAAACAACATAAGGTTCATCACCTCTATATCCTGAGTTTGTGTACCGAATATTAAGTCTATCATCAAATTTAGCTGTATGGTCTTTGTTATATAAAGAATCAAAAGTTAAATCATCAAAACCCAATCTAGTTCCTTCTAACCTAGTAGTAATAATTGTATTAGTTCTTGTATTTTGTCCAGCTTCGGATGAACCAGCGTATTGATATAATGGATTTCCATTTGGAAATTCACTAGTAGAATGACCAGCCATTGTAGTTCCACTAAAAAACCAACTAGAATTACTTATACTGATTTCACCATTTCCTTCAGGTGTATTACCAATAACTATATCTGGTGAATGATTTAAAATGTCTGATGAATCCTCATCACTGAGGACACCACCTGTTTCTATAAATTTATCCATAGCCGCCAAAGAAGAAATATACCCTAATTGTACATCCTTTATGTTTCCACTTTTAGCTATTTCATAACGAGTTGGTTTATTTATGTTTCTAAAAGCAGAACTATATTTTTCTACTGATGTATTGAATACTCCACCTGAACCATTAAGACCATCAATTAATGGGTCATCAAATTTTGTTCCTTTATAAGGATTATTTGTACCAATTGTTATGTTATTTTGACCACTTGGTAAAGTTGTTTTTTTATCTAATCTTGGGTCAAATTTATATGTATCATATAGGACTTCTAAAGGGTCAGTATCTTCAGCTACAAATGGAAAAACTTGTTGATTCATTAAATCATCAAGAGCAGAACCTTCATAAGGATTTTTTATTGTATTTTCTCTTGGATCATATTGTAAATTATTTGTCTGACCATTATCATCAATTATACCTGTACTTGGTATTTTTGAAAGTTGTAAATCATTAAATTTAGATTTTTTAGTACCTAATATTGTATTATTTAGAATTGGAAATTCAACTAAAGGTCCTATTTCTTGTGTTGAAGCTATAAATCCAACTCCACCTTCTTGATTTACCACCATTTCATATTTATTTAATTCTGAAAATGTTGAATTATTGAAATCATCTAATAGTGAATGATTTTCTGCTAATTGTTCACCACCAGTTCCATATAAACTTTTTTCAGAGTTTTCAGGAACAATAATTTCATCATTACCATTTGGAGAATAAGATTTTAAATTTTCCAATTTAGAAATATTAGAAAATGGATTTACTCCAATACCTTCTTTAGCTGGAGTTTTCACTAGTATGTCACCGGCTCCACCTGCTTGTGATTCCTTTTTGGGAATAGGTTTAGGTACATTAATAATTGGTAAATTTTCATCTAATATTTTTTTAAAAGGTTTGGCCATTAATATCCTCTCTCTTGTGTTACTTCATATATTTCATCTCTCGTAACTATTGTTTTTCTACCCCTATTAGCTGCCATTGTCGCTTCATACACAGCTTGACCTATTTCACCAGCTCCTGCAGTTCCTGTACCACCTACACCAGACCCTCCCAATTGAGCCATCCTTTGTGCGTTGTAAGCTATAAGGTCATCACCTGATGAAAACCTAACTATTTTACCATCTTTTGTTATTGTACCATCCCCTATCATACCCGCATCTCTAGCCATCAATCCAGCGTCAATTGCAGTTGATACAGCTGTACCTGCTCCTGGAATTAAACTAGCGGCTCCTGAAGCTACTTCCCCTAAAGCACCTTTCCAGTCACCTTGTAATAACCTACTTGCACCGAATCCTAGCCCAGCGATTAAACCGACACCTGGTATTTTCTTTAACAATCCTTTCAAAGCTCCTTTTCCAACTTTTTTACCTATCCATTTACCAGCACCTTTGACACCTTTCCACATTTTACTACCAATATTTTTTAATCCGGAAAACCATCCTTTTTTTGGTTTTAATTTTTTTAATCCTTTTTTAGCTTTTGATATTCCACTTTTTATACCACCCCACATTCTACCAAAAAACCCTTTTT
>MDSZ01012361.1_pt1 | contig 11474 bp, 11 predicted proteins | sample 811201 | NCBI WGS metagenome assembly MDSZ01 (sample SAMN05326647, study PRJNA326480) | marine metagenome | isolation source: seawater | place: Indian Ocean: North | collected 2010 | reverse complement strand
TAGCTTTATATGCACCATCTATAATGACTGGGATAATTTTTACACCTGTATTTTTTGCAATGTGAAATGCTCCTTTTTTAAAAACTCCTAATTTACCATCTTTTGATCTTGTGCCTTCTGGAGCGATAAGAAAAGATGTCTTTTCATTAATTATTGCCTCTTCAACAACTTTTAGACTTGATAAAGCCTTTTTAATATTTGCTCTATTTATAGGAACTATTCCATACGATCTTGCTACTTGTCCCCAAAGAGGATAACTAAGGTGCTCTTGTTTAGCGACAGCTGTGACATAATGATTCATATATTTACCCAATGCAAAATGGTCAAAAAGAGATTGATGATTAATTAAATATAAATATGGACCACTTTTTGGATCAGGTATGTGCCCAGTTTTTTTTACTAATTGTCCACCTAAAAAGCAAAACAGATAAGACATTGGACTTAAGAAGTAATGAAAATATTTTTTATTTACAACTAAAGTGTATAATAAGAAAATTGGAAATACGACTAATAAATATGCAAACCACAATGGCCAAAGAATTAAAGAAATTATTGTTCTAAACATCCCAACTTAAGCTGTTAAATAATTTAAAAACTTTATGATTAGCTCTGTGAAAAGCATAGCGGTCAATATCTGATTTAGACACCCAAGAAAAAGAATTTCCAATGCTTTTATAATTATCACACATAATGAAATCCATAACAATTAATTCCATTTTAAAATGAGAATATACATGTTCAACTTCAGAAATAATTTTCTTGAAACTTATTTTATACCCGTATTTATTAAAAATGTATTTTTTAAAATCTTCAATATAATTGCTTTTTATATCTATCTTTTTCATAGGTATTTCCCATAGACCATTCAACATTTTACTGTCTCTTTTTTGAATCAAAATCTTGTCCTCAAATCTAATTATACCTCCCACAAAAGTACGTACAGGGACATTCTTTATAACTAATTTTTGAGGATAATTCATTGGATGCCCACTTTTATAACCAGTACAAAATGAATTAATAGGACACTGCCTACACTTAGGCGATCTAGGTAAACATATACAAGCTCCTAGTTCCATCACAGCTTCATTAAAATCCCCAGCCCTATTTCTATCCATATTCTTTAATAAAAAAGATTTTATATAATTCAAATTATATTTGCTTAATTTTTTCCTTCCTATAATTCGAGCAATAACTCGCTTAACATTACCATCAATTGCTACAAAATTTTTATTAAACGCAATTGAAAGCACAGCACCGGCTGTGTAGTCACCTACCCCAGGAAGTGCTCTAAAATCCTCCCAATTTTCAGGAATTTTTGATCCATAATTATTTACAATTATTTTAGAAGCTTTGTGAAAATTTCTACACCTAGAGTAATACCCTAAACCTTCCCAAGATTTTAAAATGCTTGATTCAGAAGCTACTGCAACAGTTTTTATAGTTGGAAATTTTTTCATCCATAAATTATAATATGGAATAACCGTTTCAACCTTTGTTTGCTGTAACATCACCTCAGAAATCCAAATACTATAAGGGCTTTTATTTTTTCGAAATGGTAAATCTCTTTTATTTTTATCAAACCAGTCTAGTAAAGAAACTGATAACTGCATGAAATCGTTCTTTATTTTTTAAGAAATGTTTTTTTTAAAGACCATTGAAATAATGATAAATTTTCTAAAAATAATTCTTTTTCAACTTGATTATTTCTTATAAATATTTCATTCCCAATTTTATCTATTTTTTTTTCAATGTCTTTTTGTATTACAGCCCCTTTTTGGTTTAAAAAAACATTTATTGATCTTTTATCTAGTTTATTTTTTTTTCTTTTAACATAATTATTACGTTCTAAGCGTGCTATTAATCTAGTTATTGTGCTGTTTTCTAAACCTAGGGCCCATGCTAATTCAGACATTTCAATCCCATCATTTGGGATTATAATAATCGCTAAAACTTGACTGTAAGATAATTCCTTAGGAATGACCTCTGTTCTAAATATTCTCTGCAGATCTATAAGGAAAGAAATAAAAAGTTCACCATGATTCATAGTTGCATTTTACAACTAAAGTACTAGTTTTAAAATATTAGTCTTTTGGGAGGGACCATAACAATTTTGCGTGATTGATATAGGTAGAGTCCAATATTTTTCTTTTTTCATTTGAGAGCATATGACCTACGCTCTGGTAATGATCTAGTTTTATTGGTTCAAAAGTATACCACTGCCCTTTCATTAGCAGTCCGGAAGGTTGATATTTAACTATGCGATCTGGTCCATTTTGCCCTGTAGTTGGCCCCCTCATTGATCTGGAATTAACAATTCCATCGTTCTCCCACCAGGTTGAATCTGTTTCACTTCCACTATTAGTAAATACTATTCTGGATCCTAATAATTTTGCTCTTGAGCGAATTAATAAAAAAACATCTTTATTAGGTGTATGATAACCGGTTACTTCATCTTTTGAAGTCGCAGAAAAGGTATATGAAAAATAATAAACATCAGGGCTCGCATTTAAATAGGTATTTAGTTCTGAAGCTCCATCTAAACTTAAATCCCAAGAACTTATGTTTTTTGTATTCCAAGCATTATGACTCCTCATCCTTTGTACATACTTTGACCAAGTTTCACCAGATTTACGTTCAATATTCCATTGACTAAGGTCAAAATCATAAAAATTGGTTCCAACCACCCCTGCTACTCCAATGAAATATTGTATGAAGGGGAAAGTTTTTGTTACAATATCAGCTAGAGTACTACCATCGTGTGGAGTTGCTAAAGATGTAATACTAGTTCCCCAGCCTCTATTTGAACTACCCAACAAACTAGACTCTTCTTTTAATCCAAGGGTATCATCAACGTAAATTTCATTCTCTAATAAATACTGAAGCATTCTTGCAGTTTGACCCCCCATACTATGACCAATTAAATGTACAGGGTTTTCACTGCCCCATTCTTTGTATAGACCATCATATATTTTATCAGATGGTTTTTGAGTTAAACTGTATTTTTTTGAATGAGCTAAGCCGTAATCGACTTGCCCACCCTTTAATTGGTAATATACTTCTACAGCTCTATCCCAATTTGATGAAATTGGCCCAATAGAAACATTAAAAACCTTATATCCATTTTGCTCTAACATTTTTTGAATATCCTTTTTGCCACCCCAATACTTATACTCTCCTAGCTCTTCATTCCCCCAACCAAAAAAGCCATGAATAAGAACTATAGGATTTTTATTTTGAGAAAAAGTAAAACAAATTAAAAATAAATATAATAACAAAAATTTCATTAAAAGCTAATACTCATATCTAAACCAGAAGAAAATCCGTTAGTTCCATAAAAATATAAACCATATCCAAAAATTAATTCTTTGTTTTTATAAAACAACCCAAATCCACTTGAGCCAAAAATAGTCTGAGATAAACTTTGCTTAGTATTTTGACTAAATTTTCTAGTTGAAGTACCTAAGTTTAGTAAAATATTTTCTGAAATATTAAAGGATCCACTTATAAAATAGTCTTTTGGAATTAAAACTGTACTAAGCTGACAATCGATAGATAGCTTTAAAGGCAAATAAATTAATTGTTTACAAATACCGATATGGAAAGTCATTGAATTTTTATTATCTGTATATTTATTTTGCATTAGAAGTAAATCATTCACAGCTCCTCCTATATCTAAATTATATTTTCTTACGGTCCATACTAATCCAAAAGATGAATACATAGATGTAAAAATATGATGTTCTAATTTTGAAACGTATATTTGCTTAGATACCCCATATCTTATAGGTACTTTATCAGAGAGTTTGGTATACCCCATCCTCAACCAAGTATCGCTTGAAGTATAATTTTCTGTTTCTATTGCGCTTTCATCATATCCTTTAAAAGTACCATATGAAACATGGTTTATTGAAGTAATTATCAATTTATCATTTATTTTTGATGATAAAGATGCAGACTGAGCCTGAATCTCTGCAGGATAAAAGATATAAGATGTTGAAAATATTTTACTGCTTGGAATGTCAGATAAATCAACACCCCTGCCATTTGGATTAAAAAATAAACTCCCCCCTCCAGCAAATGACAGCTCATTAGCAGAAAACCATACAGATAGACCTGGACGGACTTGATTAGACTGTACAGATGATAATAGAAATATTAAAAATAATATGATTTTCATATCATTGAAATAGGATCAATATGAATATGAATTTTGTTTGAACCTATTAATCGATTTTTTTGCTCAATAAAATTTTTACTTATAAAAGAATGTAATTTCTCACTATTTGAATCATATTTTTTAGAAGATTTCAAAATAATTTGAAATCGATATTTGTTATTTATTTTTTCCTTAAAACATGGAGCAGGGCCAAGAATTTCAAGGCCCTTATACATACCAAAAAAATTATTTCTAATCCTATTAGATAAAGAAGATACAGATTTTGCATTAAGACCTAAAAATTCAATTTTTGAAATCCAACTAAAAGGAGGGTAATTCAATGTATATCTATCAGTTAACATACTATCATAATATTTTTTTAGATTTAACTTTGATGCTGAATTAATTACAAGATTTTCTTTTTCATAAGTTTGAATTACAACCTCTCCCCTTTTTTTACCTCTTCCTGACCTACCTGCCGCCTGATAAATTAATTGAAATGTTTTTTCACTAGATCTAAAATCCGGTATATGTAAACCTAAGTCAGCATTAATAATTCCTACTAAAGTTATTTCTGGAAAATCTAGTCCTTTAGCAATCATTTGAGTCCCTAAAAGAATATCTATTTCACCATCCTGAAAATCTTGTAAAACTTTAATAGTTGGAGAGTTTCTTTTCGAAATATCGTGATCTAATCTAGCAACCCTTGCATTGGGAAAAGTTTTTTGTATTAATTCTTCAACCTTTTGTGTCCCTGTGCCCATATATGAAAAATTTTGACTTAAACATTCCTTACAACTATCTAACTTTTTATTACTAATAAAGCCACATATATGACATTTAAAATTATTATCATATTTATGAAAAGTTAATGGTGTCTTACAGGATAAGCACATAAATATATGACCACAATCAGAACACTTTACTGTTGGTGAAAAACCTCTTCTATTCTGTATAAGTAAAACTTGCTCGTCATCATTCAATCTTTTTTCAATTTTCCCTTGTAATAAACCAGAAATAATAATATTGAACTTTCCAGTTTCTTTGCTTTCATCAATTAAATCTACCACATGGACCTTTGGATATATAGCATTACCATATCTTTTTGATAATTTCAAATAATTATATTTTTTCAGCTTATAATTATAAAATGTCTCTAAACTAGGAGTTGCACTTGATAAAACCACAGTACATTTTTCTATTTTAGCTCTCATTATTGCAACATCCCTAGCATGATATCGAGGGGATGGTGAATCTTGTTTATATGAGCTATCTTGCTCTTCATCAACTATGATCAACCCTAAGTTCTTAATAGGTGAAAAAATAGAGCTTCTTGCTCCAATTACAATTTTACACGTCCCATCATTTATGTCCTGCCAAGTTTTTGCACGCTGAGATTTAGATAATTGAGAATGCCATAGAGCCATATCATCGCCAAAGACTTCTCTAAATCGTCCAGCAATTTGAGACGTAAGTGATATTTCTGGGATGAGAACAATAGAACATTTCCCAATTTTTTTAACAGTCTTAATTATTTCAATGAAAACTTCCGTCTTACCACTACCAGTAACGCCATGTAAAAGATTAGGACTGTATTTTTTTGATATAATTGAATTATTAAGACTTTTTATAACTTTAAGCTGTTCTTCATTATAAAGAATATTTTTTTTTATTGGTTTAAATGAATTTGTTGAAGTGATTGGATTTTGACTACTTTTTTTAAGATTAACAAAACCTTTAGCCTCAAGGGCTTTACATATAGATATTGGATTTGAACTCATTCTTTTTAAAATTGATACTTTTAAGTATTTAGGCGAAGCTTTTTTAATAACATTAAAAATATAATGCTGTTTCGGAGATAATTTTTTTAAATTATTATTTTTATGAATATCATTACCATCTACATACTTTACGAACCAGGTCTGGCGTGGGGAATGATTGTTTAAAAGCGCAAAAGGGAGTACAGTGTTATATGCTAATGCAATAGGTGTAATATAATAGTGGCTTATCCAATTGATTAACTTCCAAAGCTCATTAGATAAAACAGGTGTAGCATCATCAATGTCAATAATTGATTTCAATTCACCATTAAAAGAACTTTCTTTAATAAATGAAACAACAATACCATTAATTTTTCTTCTCCCGAATGGTACCTTAACTCTTGAGCCAACAAATAAAACTTTCTTTAGTTCTTTAGGGATTGAGTATGTAAAAGTTTGAAATGAAGATATTGGAAGCGATACCTCAGCAAACATTATTAATTTTTAAGAGATTAACCCTTTATAACATATAGCTTAACATCAGATGTAATATCTTTTGCAACTTTAATTTTTGCATAGTAAATGCCTAGAGCTTTTATTGGTTCATCAATTATTATCTGACTCTTATCAAGGTCAAATCCTTTAGATATAAGCTCTTTATGAACATCTAAATTAGTAATTGAACCAAACATTTTTTCTTCTTCACCAACGTTCACTTCGATAGTAATTTCAACATTATTAAGTTTTTTTGCTAGTTTTTGCAAAGCAGTGTTTTCACGTTCAAGTTTAACATTTGCTACTTTTTTTCTCTCACTGGCAACAGCAACATTTTTATCTGATGCTCTTAATGCCATACCCTGAGGTATTAACCTATTTCTAGCATAGCCAGGCTTTACAGTAACAATGTCTCCAGCGAGACCTAAATTTTCAACATCGTTGAGTAAGATAACTTTCATGATATAATCTCCAGTTTTTTATTCGGAACCACTATCAACAAAAGGCATTAAGCCAATAGTTCTAGCTCTTTTAATTGCACCCACAACTTTTCTATGCATTTTAGCGCTAGTTCCCGTAACTCTACGAGGCATAATTTTCCCATTATCATTAGTAAATCTTTTCAATAATTTTATATCTTTATAATCTACTGTAGATATATTGTTTTCTTTAAAAAAACAATATTTCCTTCTTGTTTGGAAAGCCATTATTCAACCTCCTTATTTTCTTTTATTTTTTCTTTTCCTATTTGACCTTCATCACTTTTTTTTATTTCTTCTTTTTGCTCAGATAATTTTTTATTAGAATCACTTTCTGGGTTTTCATCTTCAAAATCTTCTACAACTTCAGGCTTATCTTCCAATTTAACAACCATATGTCTGATAACTAGGCCACTAAGTTTCAACCATAAATCAAATTCATTTAATTTCTTATTATCCCCTCCTTCATAATGTAAAAGAATATAATTACCATAAGTATTGCCTTTAATAGAATATGCAAGTTTTTTCTTACCCCATACAATATGATTAATTATTTTTGAACCTGCATCTTCTAATTTACTGCCAATGTCATTCATAATTTGTTCAACTTTTTTCCGTTCTACATTTGAGTTAATAATGTATATCAATTCATAATATCGCATATAATCTCCTTAAATTCTATTTTATTAATGGTGCAATTACCAAAGACACCACTGACATAAGTTTTATTAAAATATTTAATGATGGGCCAGAAGTATCCTTAAATGGATCACCAACAGTATCACCTACTACAGAAGCCTTGTGAGCTTCTGATCCTTTACCCAATTTTTGCCCACCTATAGAAATTCCTTCTTCAATCATTTTTTTTGCATTATCCCATGCACCTCCTGAATTTGATTGAAAGATAGCCATTAATACACCTGTTACCGTTACTCCTGCAAGTAGCCCTCCTAAGATCTCAGGACCTTGGTTACTACCAAATGCTCTTGGTAAAAAACCTACAATGACAGGTGTTAATACTGCTAAAAGCCCCGGCATAATCATTTCCCTAATAGCAGATTCCGTAGAAATTTCAACACATTTACCGTGTTCTGCTTTACCCATTGCAGCATTATACGCTTTCTTATCATCTTCATTCCAATCTTCACGATTTTTAAGATTCATTATTTCTAGAGCTTTTTTCAATTCAGGAATTTCTTTGAATTGCCTCCTAACTTCTTCAATCATTGCCATTGCTGCTCTACCGACAGCTCCCATCGCCATTGAAGAAAAGAGGAAAGGCAGCATACCACCAATAAATAAACCCGCCATTACCATAGGATCAGAAATGTTTATTACATCTATCCCGCTTTTCACTTTAAATGCAGCAAATAATGCTAAAGCAGTTAAAGCTGCAGACCCGATAGCAAAACCTTTACCAATTGCAGCAGTAGTATTGCCTACAGCATCAAGCTTATCTGTCCTCTCTCTTACTTCACTAGGTAATTCAGCCATTTCTGCAATACCCCCAGCATTATCTGAAATTGGTCCATATGCATCAACTGCTAATTGAATTCCAGTATTTGCAAGCATCCCAAGAGCCGCCATAGCAATACCATATAACCCAGCAAAATAATATGCTCCCATAATGCTACCAGAGATAATCAAAATCGGTACTGCCGTGGATTCCATCCCTACACCCAATCCAGCTATTATATTAGTAGCTGGCCCAGTCATAGATTGTTTCGAAATAGACTTTACTGGCTTCGTACCAGTTCCTGTATAATATTCAGTTATTTTACCAATCCCAAGTCCTCCAAATAAACCTATAACTGTAGCATAAAATACACCTATACTATTATAATGAATTCCTTCACCCTGTTGAGTAATAAATTTATCTGGTAAAAAATAAGTTATTAAAGCATATATCACTGCGACCATTATTAGCCCGCTACCGAACTCGCCTTGATTTAATGCCTTTTGAGGATCGCCGCCCTCCTTGACAGAAACCAAAAAAGTTCCAGTTATTGATACAACTATGCCAGAGGCAGCAATTAAAAGTGGTAGAAGAACAAAGTTAATATCAAATCCAGATCCGTAAGCATAAAGAGTTGAGCCTAAAACCATAGAGCCAATTATTGAACCCACATACGATTCAAATAAATCTGCTCCCATACCAGCCACATCTCCAACATTATCTCCAACATTATCAGCTATAGTAGCAGGATTAAGAGGGTGATCTTCAGGAATGCCAGATTCAACCTTGCCCACTAAATCGGCTCCAACATCAGCAGCTTTTGTATATATACCTCCACCAACTCTTGCAAAAAGGGCAATAGAAGAAGCTCCCAATGAAAATCCGGATAAAACATTTAATACTATAGAAATATTATTATTAAAAATTTCCATTCCACTATAAACATAAAAAAGAACTCCTAACCCTAATACACCTAAACCAACAACACTTAGACCCATAACAGCTCCACCATTAAATGCTACATTTAAAGCTTTAGCTAAGCTTGTTTCTGCTGCATGTGTTGTACGATTATTTGCTTTAGTTGCAACTCTCATACCCAAAAATCCAGCAAAGCCAGATGCTATGGCACCAATAATAAATGAAAGAGAAATGAATGCACTTGAATCTGCCCTTCCTGAATTTGCAAACCCGAGAATAAAAGCTACAGCAACAACAAAGACAGCTAAAATCCGGTATTCAGCGCGCAGAAAAGCCATTGCTCCATCTGCAATGCTAGCCCCGATGCTTTTCATACGGTCATTGCCTTCGTTTTGATTATTTACCCACAAGGCCCTCCAAAATGCAAACGCCATTGCAAGGATACCAGATAATATCACAAAAAAAATGTAATTATTTTCATTTTGCATTATTTTTTATATCTCCATTTCTATGAATTATATTTGTTCATTGTCTTTTCTATACCATTAAAAATCATATCATCAAGAGCATCTGCTGCATTTTTTATAGATTGATTAGAAAGTATTTTATCGCTATCATTTTTAAATGGTTTTAATACGTAATCTTCAGCTGGGCGCATTATTTCATTAGTCCCAATACCATACCTTAATCTTGGAATCTTATTAGTTTTAGATGAATAAATTATACTCGCTAAACCTCTATGAGAACCATCACCTCCTTTAGGTTTAATACGTATTTTCCCAAGCGGTAGATCTACATCATCTAAAACTACAAAAATCTCCTCAGCTATAATATTTTTTGAACTAATTAATTGAGAAACAGCATTCCCACTTTTATTCATACCTGTAATCGGTTTAACAAGGTCAAATCTATTTTCTTTTGATGCAATCACATAATCACCAGTACCAGGTCGAAAAGAAATTTTATGCCGTGCTGCCATTTCGTCCATTATCCAAAATCCGGCATTATGTTTTGTATCTTCATATTTAACACCAATATTCCCTAATCCAATAAATACAATCAAAATGAGCTCTAGTCTTTTGGTTGCTCTTTAGAGTCCTCTACGTTTTCACTACTACCATCATCAAGTTCTTCATCTATGGAAGATTCATCTCCACTTTCTGGGTCAACCATATCTTCATCGGTAACAGTAGCTTCTTCAATAGAAGGAGCTGTAATTGTAGCTACATTTATTTCTGATGAACTAAGTATGTCCACTTCATCGTCATCAATAATCACATCCGCAACACTAATCGATGAATTAAGCTCCATATGATCAATATTCATCTCAATTTGATCTGGTACATTTGTAGGGAAGCAACTTATTTCAATTTGATTTAACGCTTGAGATAAAATTCCACCTTCAGTAACACCAATTGGTTTACCTACCAAAACCAGAGGGACAGAAATAGTCATCTTTTCAGATCTACGCACTCGCATAAAATCTAAATGCATTATCTCATCAGTCACAGGATGATATTGCACATCCTTTACCATAACATATTGAGACTCTCCACTTAATTCAACCTCATAAACACGCTGATCAGATTTTAATGCTTGGTACAGTTTTATTTTATCAACTACAATACTCTCAGGTTCATCACCTTTGAAATAAAGTGTACTTGGGATTTTACCATCTCTCCTTGTCGCTTTTGTAGCTTTTTTACCAACTGATTCTCTAATTTCAATATCCAACTTGTAATAAGATGTAGCCATCTTTACTTCTCCTTTTTAAAATTCAAATAATGCACTAACAGATTCACCATTGTGTATACGGTTAATAGCTGCCCCAAATACATCAGCGACTGTGATAATTTTCATATTATTTAATCTTTTTTCTTCTGGTATTTGTATTGTATCTGTAACAACTAAATTTTTTATTGGAGCACTCTTTAATCTTTTAATTGCAGGCCCTGACAAAACTCCATGAGTAGCTATAGCAGTTACAGATTTAGCTCCTTTTTCTATAGCTGCATTAGCTGCCCCGACAGTAGTCCCTGCAGTATCAATCATATCATCAATTATTAAAACATCCATGCCATCCAACTCACCTATTAAGTGACTTACTTTAGCTTGATTAGGAGCAAATCTTCTTTTATCAATTAATGCAAAATGCATTTTTAATCTTTTAGCATAAGCTTGGCTTATAGCAGCAGAACCTACATCAGGAG
>MDSZ01197506.1_pt1 | contig 11475 bp, 14 predicted proteins | sample 811201 | NCBI WGS metagenome assembly MDSZ01 (sample SAMN05326647, study PRJNA326480) | marine metagenome | isolation source: seawater | place: Indian Ocean: North | collected 2010 | reverse complement strand
TTTTTTGATAACTGATTATTTAATAATTTTTCAAATTGTTGTGTTACTGGTGAGTTAATATCTTTATATATTTCCATATTTCTTTTGCACTGCGTTACTAACTAAATTTATAAGTTTTGCCTTCATTTGATTTATACTTAATTTAGTGGTGTCGACTAATACAGCATTTTTAGGCATAATCAAGGGACTAATTTTTCTTCTAATATCCTCGTTATCCCTTTGAATTAAGGCTTTTTCAACTTGTTTTAGAGTTATTTTTTTATTTAAAAGTTTAAATTCTTTATATCTTCTCTTAGCTTTTTTATTGATAGAGCATATAAAAAAAAGTTTAAGATCTGCATTTGGCATTATTTTAGACCCTATGTCTCTTCCTTCTATAATTGTTAATTTTGAACTGTTAATAAAATCTTTTTGAAAAGTTTTTAATGCTTTTCTGACATATAGTTTTTTTGCTATCTTAGAAGCTAAAGTAGCTACATCTGGATTATACAATTTTTTATTATTTAACTTTTTTGCAGTAATTGATTTAGTAATTTTATTTATATAATTTTTATTATAATTTTTTTTATTTTCTAAAATTCTTAAAGCACAATATCTGTATAGTTTTCCACTTGACAAAAAACTCATTTTGAATTTCCTAGAAATGATATGGCATCCAGTAGTTTTACCCGAGGCACTACTGCCATCGGCAGATATTTTAAATTCAATTTCCTTATTGAGATTTATCAAATTATTTTTGCTCCTAATTTTTTTAATAATTTAATATAAGATGGAAAGGAAGTTTTAATTGAATTTTTATCATCTATTTTCCAGTGACCTCCAAGAGTTAATGCTGCTATACATGACATCATGAAAACCCTATGGTCTTTTTTGAAATTTCTTATTATATATTTACCATTTAATTTTAAATTAGGATTACCATAAATTTTAATATTATCGCCTTTCCTAGTAAACTTTATTCCGATTTGATTTAATATATCCAAAGCTATTTCAAGTCTTGGACTCTCTTTTTTATTTAATTCTGATAAATCTTTAAACGATGAGATACCTTTAGCTTTTGCAGCAGCAAGAAATATAATTAGAAATTCATCTATTGCAGAACTGTTCAATATTTTTGGACACTTTATGCCTTTAAGATTATTTTGACTTTTTACAACAATATCTGCAATTCTTTCACCATTATAAATTTTTTTATTTTTTAAGATTATTTTAGCATTCATTTTATTTAAAATTTTTATTATTCCTGTTCTAGAATTATTTACATTTACATTTTTTAAAATTATTTTAGATTTTTTTGAGAGTAGAGCTAATACTATAAAAAATGAACTTGAACTTATATCAGCTGGAACTTTATATTCGAAACCTTGAAAATTATAAGGGCCATTAATTTCGATAAAGTCATAATAATCTTTCTTTATAATTTTGATAGGTATTTTCAGATATTTAAACATTAATTCTGTATGATCCCTTGATTTTTTTGCAATCACTTTTGTTGTACCTGGTGTTTTAAGTGCAGCCAACATCACCGAACTCTTACACTGAGCGCTTCCTAAATTTTCTTTATATTTTATAGGCCTTAAAAAATTTGATCCAATAATTTTAACTGGTAGATTATTTTTTTTTGATAAAATATTTGCTCCAAATAATTTTAATGGATTTGTAATCCTTGAAAAATCTCTAACTGACAAACTTTTATCACCAACAATTTTGACCTCTTTTTTTATGTCAACCAAAAGACCTAAAATTAATCTTGCTAACGTGCCAGAATTCCCAGCATTTATTGTAATTTTTTTTTTAGTTTGATAACTATTAATTCCATATCCATAAATTTGATAATATTTCCCAATTTTTTTATAACTTATTCCAAGTTTTTTTATTGCTTTTAATGAATTAATAACATCTTCGGATTCAAGTAAGTTATATATTTTTGATTTTCCAATGGCTTGAGATGCGAGCAATACACATCTTATAGAGATACTTTTATCTCCACTAACCTCGATTTTTTTATTAAATGGGGAAATAATTTTTTTTATCTCAATTTGGTTTTTCATTGATGAATTAATTTATGTTAAATTCATCTCCAAAATATTGTGTTTTAGCCTCTTTATCACTGATAACTTCATTTGGGCTGCCGGATGCAATTATTTTTCCGTTAGATAAGATTATTGCTCTATCAACACAATTAAGTAGATCTCTTGCTTGGTGATCACAAATTACAACAGAAATTTCCTCTGTTGATTGTAAATTTAGAATAATTTCTTGTAACATTTTAATTGTTAATATATCTAGCGCAGCAAATGGTTCATCTAACAAAAGAATTTTAGGATCATTTATCAGGGCCATAGCAATAACTAATTTTTTCTTTTGACCTCCCGAGAGATATTTAGCTTTTATATTTAGCAAGGCCTCAAATTCAAATTGTGAGATTAATTTATTTATTTTTTGTTCTCTTAGACCATTTTCTTTAATGTGTATTTCTGCTACTAAGTTAAGATTATCTAATGTTGTTAGGTCATGTATCAATCCACCATATTGCGGAACTAAGCCAAGTTTAAATTTCGTAAATCTCTCATTAATAGGAAGGTTATTTATATTTATACCTTCTATAATAATCTCTCCATAATTTGGACTTTTTAAACCTGTTATTAAATTAAAAATAGTTGATTTGCCAACGCCATTTGGACCAAGCATCCCAAGTATTTCTTGTTTTTTTATTTTAAGATTTAAATTATTTAATATTTGTCTTTTATTGTAAAAAACAGATGCATTTTTTATTTCTACAATTGTTTCGTCGCTAGTAAATTTTTCAACTTTAAATTTCTTAATTAGCGCCATTAGTCTGTAAGAATTTTTACTTTTTCCTCTGAATTAATATTAATATCTTTTGTAATTAAATTTAATGTAACTTTTTGAGCTTTCATAGAAGATTTATTATCTTTAATTTCAACATTATTATAAGCGATAGCATAATTATTATCTATTTGTAAATCAAGATTATCACAGGTTATTATTCTATTATCATATTTTATTTCTACATTGCTATAAAATTCGGAATTTTGGGTTTCATAGTTATATTTTGCATAATCAGATTTGATATCAATTTTGGACCTTTTAGCCGAAGTAATTACTCCAATAACTTTGTCCAAATCCAATATATTTGAGTTTTCTATATTAGTTTTTCCATATTTAGCTAAGATTTTAAATATATCTCCTTCTTTATTAGAAGTTATATATTCAATTTCTTTAGTTAAATTTTCAATTTTTCCTAAACCATTTTTTTCAATATCCAATTGTTTATTTATAATTTTTTTATTTTGATCTTTTTTTAATATTTTTTTTTTATTTGTATTTACCTCTTGTAATACGTCATGATCTAATAATTCATCTTGTTTAATGCGTTCGTTATTAATTTTATTTAAACTATTATTAAATCCATTTTCATTTTTTAAGGGACCTGAGTAAAAATAAAAAAAATAAATTGCACCAATAACAAAAAAAATTAATAATAGTAATATTAATTGCAACAAAGATTTAATAGACATTAGCTAATGTTTGAATCTAGTATATCGTGCATATGTATCAAACCTATAGTTCTTTTACGATTTTTACTTTCATTCACACATAGAGATGTGATTTTTCTAGAATTCATAACTGATAGTGCTGATGTTGCTAATTTATCTTTGTCTATAGTTATTGGATTTTTTGTCATTACTTTGCTAATTTTCAATTGTTCAAAATTTGCAAATTTTTGCGCAATTCTTTTAAAATCTCCATCAGTAACAATACCACTTGTGTTTCCATTTTTATTCCTAATAATTAATACACCTAAATTTGTATGACTTATTATCTTTATAGCATTTAATACATTAATATTTTCACTTACTACAGGAAGTCTCTTTCCTGTTATCATTAAATCACTAACAGTTTTAAGTTTTACTGATAATGTACCACTAGGGTGTATTTTTTTAAAATCAAATTTTGTAAAATTCTTATATCTCATACAAGCAATTGCAATTGCATCACCTAAAGCTAATTGTACTGAAGTTGATGAAGTTGGAATTATATTTTCAGGACCAGCTTCTTTAATGGACGGCATTTCAAAATTTAGATCTGAATTTTTATATAAAACAGACTCTTTCTTTGATGTAATTCCAATTAATTTAATATTTTTATTTCTTGAAGTGTAATTTATAATATTCTTTAATTCTTCACTTTGTCCACTATTACTAATGAGTATGACTATATCATTAGATGTAATTTGACCCAAATCACCATGACTTGCATTAGCTGCATCTAAAAAGAATGATGGAGTTCCAGTTGATGAAAAAGTAGCTGCCCATTTTCTTGCAATGATACCACTTTTTCCTACTCCAGATATTATAACTTTACCTTTGCATGTAAGTATTAATTTAACAACTTTTGTAAAAGATGAATTAATTTTTTTTTTTAAATTTTTTAATGCTTCAATTTCAAATCTTATAACTTCTTTCGCAATTTTCTGAATTTTGTCTTTACTCATCTAATGAGACCATATATCTGAGGTATAAGAAGCCAAATCTAAATTAACTCTACTATAAATAAATTTAATGGCATCTTTGTATAATTTATCTCTTTTTTCTCTAACTAAAATTTTGTTGAGACCTTCATAAATCTGGTGAAGGTATATAACATCTTTTGCACAATAATTTAGTTGCTTTTCAGTTAGATCTCCACCAAAATCAGATGATTGAAGATTTTTACTTATATCATCCCCTGTAAATTCTTTTACAAGATCTTTTAAACCATGTTTATCGCTATAGCTTCTAGCAATCTTACTCATTATTTTAGTACAATTTATATTTTCTACATCTAGGTCTAAATATTTTTTTATAAATAGTAAATCTGCTCTAGCATAATGAAATATTTTATTGATTTTTTTGTCTTTAAGTATTTTTTTCAAATTTGGGGCATTATAATTATTTCTATTTAGTTTAATAATATGGGCATCGTTATTCCCAGTAGATATTTGAACTAAGCAAAGTTTATCTCTCTCAACATTTAATCCCATAAACTCGCAATCTACTGATATATTGTCACCTAGCACTAATTGGTCTGGCAAATCTCCTTCGTGTAATTTAATATCTAATTTCATTTGATAGAATATATATATGAAACAAAAAGAAATTCTACTTTTCGGTGCAACAGGCCAAATTGGAAGAAATTTAATAAGAAAGTTATCTCTAAATAACTATAAAATAATCGCGGTTACGCGTAATTCACACAGAGCAGGATATTTATTAAAGACACAGGCAAATCCTGGTTATTTAGAATTAGTTGAAATAAAAAGTTTCAAACCTGAAAAAATTGAAGATTTAATGAAAAATTGTGAGATATGTATAAATCTGATTGGAATACTTTACGAAACAAAAAAAAATCAATTTAAAACTATCCATACTGACTTACCTGATCTAATTTCACAAATAGCTAATAAGCTTAAAATCAAGAAATTTATCCATTTATCATCACTTGGCATAGAGAAAGCTTTAGATAGTAAATATGCTTTAAGTAAATTAGAGGGTGAAAAAAAAATTATTAAAAATTTTAAAAATTATTTTATACTCAAACCCTCTATCGTTTACTCGGTAGATGATAAATTTACAACAAGATTTATGACGTTGCTAAGCAGGTTGCCTTTAATGCCATTGTATTATAATGGCAATACAAAATTTAATCCTATTCATGTTGCTGATCTTGTGAACATAATATTCAATATAATCGAAAGTAAAAATGAAAACTTGGTGCTAGAATGTATCGGATCCGAAACTTTTACATTTAAAGAAATTATACAAAAGTTATTAATATCTATACAAAAAAAAAGATTACTTGTTCCTATGCCGGTACAGTTAGCATCTTTATCAGCTAAAATTTTACAACTTTTACCAAATCCTTTATTAACTGAAGACCAGCTCAAGCTTCTAAAATACGATAATATTTCTTCTGGTCTATATAAAACAAACTTTGACTTAGGTTTTAATACAGAAAAAAAATTTGATGATGAAATTAAAAAATATAGTTATAATTGGAGAACCGGTGGACAATTTGCTACTGAGAAATGATATAAAAAAATAATATGCTTAATTATTTAGTAATCGGAATTTGTATTTTTTTACTCTTTGCAGTAATTTATTTTTCTATTAAGCCTATAAGTATGGGTATTGAAGCTAGAAGAAACATTAATAGCAGTTCCGAAGATGAGTTGCAAAATGATCAAAAAGATGAAAATTTTTCTGATTTTAATTCAAATAAAAAAATTTTAATTTCAGATGAAATAATTAAACTTAACAAACTTAAAAATGAAGGTTTAATTACACAAGAAGAATTTGAAAAAGCAAAAAATAAATTAATTACTTAAGCTGATTTAATCTTTTTTTCTATAAACTTAGGCATCTCATCATTTTTGTCAATTATATCCTCTTTTTTCCCTTTCGGCTGAAATACAATCATTAAATGCAAAGGACAATAAGAAAATTTTTCTACATTTTTTCTTCCACAAAAACTAGCATCTTTTTCATTTGGATTGCCTTCCATATATTTGCAAGTTTCATCAGTTAGCTCCTCTAAACTTAAATTCTTTGCTGGCTCAAAGTTTTTATCTAAAATAAGCGATTTAAATTTTCCTCTTTTGCCCTTTAATTGAATTTGATTAGTTTGGCTCTTAATATTTTTGACTATTTTACTTGAGGATCTAGCTTTAACTTTTGAAGATAAATTTAGTCTATGAGCTTTACCTATTACTGCATTTCTAGAGACACCACCAATAATTTCAGCTATCTGACTAGCAGTACTGCCTCTGCCCCAAAGTTCTTTTAATTTATTTACTTTTTCTTCAGTCCAACCCATCTAAACCTATTTTAATACTATATTTTGTGTACTATTAAATAGTTATAACATGATGTTGCACAAATTAAATCTTAAACAAGTCTTTTTTAATATTTTTCAACAAATAAATAGGATTTATAACTTGAGGTTGCAAATTAAACTGTCAAATAAAGTAAAAAAACTTATAAATAAATATGAGCGCTTTAGCACCTAATTATAAAAGAAAAAATTTATCGTTTGTAAGAGGAAATGGCAGTTTTCTTATATCTAAAGATGGAAAAAAATATCTAGATTTTGTTCAAGGAATAGCAGTCAACTCTCTTGGTCATACTAATAAAAAACTTGTTAGAGCAATTCATAAACAATCAAAAAAACTTTGGCATGTATCTAATGCCTTCAAAATACCCGAGGGAGAAAAATTAGCCAAGAGATTGGTAAAAAAGACTTTTGCCGATTCCGTTATTTTTCAAAACAGTGGTGCAGAAGCTACAGAAACCGCAATTAAAATTGCTAGAAGATATTTTTATTCAATAGGAGAAGAACATAAGACAAGAATAATTTGTATTAAGAATTCTTTCCATGGAAGAACTATTGCCGCAATTCATGCAAGTGGTTCAAAAAAAATGACAAAAGGTTTCGGACCAAAAGTTCCAGGTTTCGACCATTTTAATTTTGGAGATCATAAAAAATTGAAAAAATTAATTAATAAAAATACAGCAGCAATTATGATCGAAACTGTAATGGGAGAAGGGGGCATAAAGGTGATACCTAATTGGTGTATTAAGGGAATAAGAAAATTATGTGATCAAAAAAAAATACTTTTAATACTTGATGAAGTTCAGTGTGGAATTGGAAGATCAGGAAAATTTTTTGCATTTGAATATTCGAAAGTCAAGCCTGATATAGTACCAATCGCAAAAGGGATTGGAGGCGGATTTCCAATTGGAGCAGTTCTAATGACAAAAAAAGTCTCAAAAGCAATGATACCAGGAACGCACGGGTCAACCTTTGGGGGAAATCCACTTGCTATGACAGTCGGAAATGCTGTTTTAGATCAAATTAATGTTAAATTACTTAATAATGTAAAAAAAATGTCGAGCTATTTTATTTCTAATTTAAATAATATTAAAAATAAATACCCTAAAATAATAAAAGAAGTAAGAGGTCTAGGATTATTAATTGGATTACAACTTTTTAATGATCAAACTGAATTTATAAAAAAGTTAATGGATAATAAATTGCTAACAATCAGGGCCGCAGAAAATGTTGTTAGAATATTACCTCCATTAAATGTTAAAAAAAGTGAAATAAACCTTGCAATAAAAATAATAACTAAAGTTTGTGAAGAGATAAGTTAAAATGAAACATTTTATTAATTTAAAAGATATTCCTAGTAAAGATCTTAGAAAAATTATTATTGATGCTAAAAAAAGAAAAAAACTTAGAAAAAATCTAAGTACTTTAGATGCAGATAAAGGCTTTCCTCTAAAAGGAAAAATGTTAATTCAAATGTTTGAAAAAGCAAGTTCAAGAACACGGATAAGTTTTTACTTAGCAATTAAACAACTTGGAGGTGGAGCATTAACTCTCAGAGCAAATGAACTTCATCTTGGACAAGGTGGAGAAAGTGTAGCTGATACTGCAAAAATTCTCTCCACATATGGAGATGGATTTATGTTGAGAACGGATAACGATAAAAAAGTTGAAAAATTTAAAAAATACTTATCTATCCCATTAATAAACGGTTTAAGCCCTTCCTCTCACCCTACTCAGGTATTATCTGATGTATTTACAGTTGAGGAAATATTAAAAAAACCTATTTCAAAATTAAATATATGTTGGATTGGTGATTCTAATAATGTTTTACAAAGTTTAATTGCTGCTTCAGTTAAATTTTCATTTAAGCTGAGTATAGGCTGTCCTAAAAAATTTGAGCCAAAAAATAAGATAAAACAATGGGTCAAAAAACATAATAAAAAGATTTATATATTTAATGACCCAAAAAAAGCTGTTTTAAATGCTGACGTCATTTTTTCAGATAAAGTAGTTTCTTTGAATGATAAAGGTAATAAAAAGAATAAATTAAAACATTTTAAGAATTTTAAAATTAATAAAGAATTAATTAATCACGCAAAAAAAAGTTGCATTTTTTTACATTGTTTACCTAGAGGAGACGAAGTTAAAGATGAGGTATTTTTGGGAAAAAATTCACATGTTTGGCTACAAGCTTTGAATAGAGTTCACGTACAAAAAAGTATTTTATTGTATTGTTTTGGAAAGTTAAGGTAGCGGTAGTGGATTATCCGAATTTTGATTTAGATATAAAATAACCGATGCCCTATCTTTATCTTTTCTTAATCCTGCAAAAGCCATTTTCGTTCCCTTAATATAACTTTGTGGTTTTCTTAAGTAACCGTTCATTTCTTCAAAAGTCCAATTTTTATCATAAGCTGACATAGCTTTTGAATATTTATAATCATTTTTTGATGCAACTTTTCTTCCTAACACTCCATAAAGAGCAGGCCCAATTTTGTTTTCTCCACCCTTGTTAACCAGATGGCAGGCTGCACATTTTTTAAACACTTTTTCTCCATGAGAAATATCTCCTAATGCAAGTAACGCAACTATGTCTACTTTCTCTTCAACAACCTTGGCAGATGAACTTACGGCAGCATTTTCCTCTACTATCTCAACTTTATAAGCTGATTTTTCGGGCTTATCTACTTTGAATGCTATATCAGAAATTTTTCCAATACCTATAACAATCAGGGCTATAAGAAGAACTGCTGCTATAATTTTATTTACCTCAAATGAGTCCATGAATTTTTTTATTTATAAGGTCGTATAACATGTTAAACAAAAATAAAACGAAATTTAAATTATTAATTTGCGTCTCAAAGACGCATAAAATAACTATATATGTCTAAATCTATAATAATAATTCCATCTAGACTAGCTGCAACAAGACTTCCAAATAAACCGCTATTAAATATCAACAATAAATCTTTAATTATGCACGTTTATGAAAAAGCACAAGAAAGTAAAATTGGAGAAGTATATGTTGCTACTTGTGATCAAGAAATTGCCTCAGAGGTAAAAAAAAATGGAGGCAAATATATTATGACCGACAGTAAACATTCTAATGGAACAGATAGAGTATATGAAGCATCATTAAAATTAGATCTTCAAGATATGGATATTGTTATTAACGTTCAGGGCGACGAACCGATGATTAGCCCACTAGATATTAAAAATTTGAACATGGTATCAAAAGAAAATGATTTAAATATTTCTACACTTGCGTATAAAATTAAAAATAAAGATTATTATGAGAATGAAAATATCGTTAAGGTTATTACCAAAGATATAATTTCCAATAAATCAACTAAAGAAGCTTTGAATTTTTATCGTAAGGTTAAAAAAAATAGTATAGAAAATGTATATCATCATTTTGGTATCTACTTATACAAGTTTTCAGCACTAAAAAAATTTGTAAATTTGAAGAAAAGCAAAAATGAGACTAAGGAAAGATTGGAACAATTAAGGGCAATAGATAACAATATGAAAATTAATGTTTTATTAGCAAATTATTTTTCTGTGGGAATTGATACTAAAAAAGATCTAGACGAATACATAAAAATATTAAATAAATAATAAAATGAAAATTGTTTATCAAGGCATTGCTGGGAGTTACAGTGAAAGTTGTGCTAAGCATATGTTTCCAAATGCAGAAACAACTCCCTGTAAGACTTTCGATGAATGTTTCGAAAAAGCAAGCATTGATAGTAATATAAGAGCAATAATACCAGAATCAAATAAAACAACAGGTAATATTGGTGTAGAATATTTAATATTTAAATATAGGTTAAATATTTATGAAGAATTCTTTTTTCCAATTAATCACAACTTAATAGGCATTAAAGGTTCTAAACTAAAAGACATTAAAAATGTTTACTCACATGCCCAAGCATTGAGCCAGTCTTCTGAATTTATTAAAAAAAATAAATTTTTAGCCAATGTAAGAGCAGATACTGCAGGTTCAGCAAAATTTGTTTCGGAAGAGAATGATAAAACTAAAGGTGCAATTGCATCTAAATTAAGTGCTGAAATTTATAATCTTGAAATTTTAAAAGAGAAGATTCAAGATGAGAGCGAGAACTACACCAGGTTTCTAATCATGGGTAAAGATATTATCCAGCCTGATTTAGATAAGAAAAAGTTTATTACCTCTTTCTTATTTAAACTTAGAGACAAACCTGCTGCTTTATATTCAGCTTTATCAGGATTTGCCATAAATGGAGTTAACATGACAAAGCTTCAAAGTTTTCCTGAAAAAAATTCCTTTTCATCATTCTTTTTCTTATGTGATATTGACGGTCATTTAGATGAAAAAAAAATCAAAAATTCACTTGAAGAATTAGCTTTTCACTGTGAAGATATGCACGTACTAGGTGTTTATAGAGCACATGATTTTAGAGAAAAATAACAATTAACTTTATTGTAGATTAGAAAAAATTATTGTTATAATACAATTGGAGGCCTTCCAGGTGGAATTACCATGAACTCCCCCAGACTTGAAAAAGAGCAAGGGTAATGAGTTTTTTCCAGGTTGGTTGG
>MDSZ01139386.1_pt1 | contig 11475 bp, 10 predicted proteins | sample 811201 | NCBI WGS metagenome assembly MDSZ01 (sample SAMN05326647, study PRJNA326480) | marine metagenome | isolation source: seawater | place: Indian Ocean: North | collected 2010 | reverse complement strand
TGCTAAGGTCCCGCGTTTCGCGAGCCGCGAAACTCGGCGCTTTGTCACTAACAAAGGTCAGCTTTGGTAAGCTATTAAACCAACTCTTCATTCGCATAGACTCAGTAGTGGCTGTGCAAAATTTAGCCCATCAAACCCAGGATCTGCCGTGCCTGCGCCGGGGTGGCGACAGGCCGCTCATGCCGCTCGCAAATCTCAACCACGCGTTCCACCAGCGCAGAGTTTGATGGCGCCAGGGTTTCGCGAGTCATGCGGATATTGTCTTCAAGACCGGTGCGGGCATGTCCGCCTGCGGCAACGCACCATTCATTGACCTCGATCTGATGGCGACCAATGCCGGCGGCGCACCATTCGCTTCCCGGCAACAGCCGTTCGACAGTCCTGATATAATAGTCGAAAACATCGCGGTCAGCCGGCATCGCGTTTTTTACCCCCATCACAAACTGCACATAGGCCGGCCCCTTCAGCCGTCCATCAGCCTGCATGGCGGCAGCCTGGTGAATATGTGACAGATCAAAGGCCTCGACCTCTGGCTTGATGCCATAGGCCAGCATTTCAGCTGCCAGCCAGTCGACAAGATCTGGCGGGTTTTCATAGACGCGGGTCGGGAAATTGTTAGAGCCCACAGTCAGCGACGCCATCTCGGGCCGCAGCGGCAGCATGCCGCCGCGTTCCTTGCCGGCCCCTGAACGGCCACCGGTGGAAAACTGGATGATCATGCCGGGGCAGTGCTTCTCCAGCCCTTCTTTCAGGCGGGCGAATTTTTCGGGATCGCTTGACGGTGTCTGGTCGTCATTGCGGACATGGGCGTGACAGATGGTGGCCCCCACTTCAAAAGCCGCTTGGGTGCTTTCGACCTGCTCGGCCACGGTGATCGGCACTGCCGGATTCATTTCCTTGCGCGGCAGTGATCCGGTGATGGCAACGCAGATGATACAGGGTTTCGCCATAGTCTAGCCTTTTGGCGCCAGAACGAAGTCAAACTCCACATCCCAGTAGTATTCGCCACTAAGTCCAACCGCCTTGATGCGCTCGGCGTCGTTAACCTTGTTAAAGGTGGCAATGAGACTTTTCTTAACGCCAAAAACAGCGTCGCTGTCGATATAGGGGTCATCGGGATCGAAGATATGTGTTGTCACCTCATCATAACCGTCCTTCGAAATGATGTAGTGAAGATGCGCGGGTCGGTATGGGTGCCGACCGAGATCTTCAAGCAGTTTGCCGACGGGACCGTCTGTCGGGATGGAATAGTGCCGCGGCCGGACAGCCTTGAACCAATAGGTGCCGTCAGCTCCGGTGCGGAAAACCCCACGAAGATTGAAATCAGGCTGAATGCCCTTCTGCTGGACATCATAGAAACCTTCGTCATTGGCCTGCCAAACATCGATTTTGGCGCCTTCAACGGGATTGCCTTTGACATCTAGAATACGGCCGCGGACTACTAGATCTTCGCCTTTGCCATCTAGGCAGATATTTGTCCCCATCTCATATTCCGGTGTCCCACCAATATGAAATGGCCCAAGCACGGTATTTTCAGACGCACCTGCCGGTCGCCGAGAATTGACGGCATCCACGAGCATCGAAATACCAAGGACATCGGATAACAAAATATATTCTTGCCGCCAGTCATCACATTTGTGACCGGTGGCTGTCAGAAACTGGATGGCTTGCATCCATTCCTCTTGTGTCGGTTCAATTTCCTTAACCGCTGCATGAAGGTGGCGGGTAACCACTTCCATCACCTCACGAAGACGCTCATCCTTAGCATTTGTGTTCTGCCCGGTGACGATATCGGCGGAATTCTGTTCGTTGAAATAAGCATTTACCATGTTTTATTCCTTTTCAATTACATCGGGGCTGTTCCATTCCATGCGTCCTGTAGCAGGCTACGGATGCCATTATGGTCGATCTGCCTTGGGTTCCAGTAGGGATTGGTGGTGGCCAGATTTGCAGCCTGATCCAGATCGCTTTCCTTCAACCCAAGATCCTTCAGGGCAAGCGGCGCACCAAGATCGCTGGCAAATCGCCAGAGCGCTTGTCCAGATTTTTCCGCGTCGAACATCGTGGCAACAGGCGCCAAAAGGTCAGGCACCGAAACCTCATTAAATGCGGTTGCGTGCGGCAGCATGATCGCATGTGTCGCCGCATGCGGTAGATCAAAACTGCCGCCGAGCGTATGACAAAGCTTGTGATGAAGCGCCATGCCGACGCGCCCCAGGACCGAACCGCACGCCCACGCCCCACGAAGCGTCATCTCGCGCGCCTTGATGTCTTTTGGGTCTTTTACAACGTCCGGTAGGGCCTGCCTGAATGCCTCAAGCCCCTCGATGGCAAGTCTTGTGGTTTCAACCGTCCTGTTTTTTGCATAAAGAGCCTCGACAGCATGCGCCATCGCATTCAGTCCGCTGGTAACGGTCATGTGTTGGGGAAGCGAAACCAGTAAATCCGGATCATAAAGCACGACTGACGGTAGAACTGCCGGGTCTGAGAAAGTTGACTTCACGCCATCCGCGGTTTCGCCCAGAATCGGGGTCGCCTCACTTCCTGCATAGGTTGTTGGTATGGATATGTGCGGCAGTCCCATACGAATGGAAAGCGCCTTACCAAGGCCAGTTGTTGAGCCACCACCGACAGATACAAGACAGTCAACACCGACAGATTCGGCATATTTCAAGGCGTCCTCGGTAATATCTACCGGCGTGTGCATAGTCGCCCCTGAATAAACGCCTGACGCCATTACCCCAAGCCTCTTTGCCACATCCAGGGCTATTTCGGATTGTTCCGGTGTCGACAGGACAAGTGCATGGTGTCGATCAAGCTGTCGCACTTCCGCCGCCAGCTCATACCGAATACCAGACCCAAAACGAATTGTTTGCGCGGGTGTGGCAAGTTCTCCACTCATAGGCGTTTTACCTTAAGTTTGGTTTTCAGGTCGGTCTTGCAGAATGCGTGCAGAAAACATGTCTGTTCGGCCATATCGAGCATCTCGCGTGCGGTGTCGTCAGTTTCACCTGTTTTCAGATAGACGTGAGTTTCGATCGGATCGGCTTCGCCGGCTTTTCCGGTTCCACCCGATGCACCTCCAAGACTGAAATGCGTATCCTGAACAATCCGGTACTCGGAAAGGTCGAGCTTTAGCATCGAGGCAAGCCGACCGAACTGAGTCATAAAACAGAAACCAATGCCCGCACTAATCAACGTGTTAGCGTCGGGCGCGCGGCCATCCTCGGAACTGAGGAATCTAAATGACGTTCCATGTGGCGAATATTGCATTTGCTGAATGTCTTTTAGGCCGTCAGTGCGCATTGTTGCGATAGCACCAATATTTAATCGCCGGTCCTGTTCATCGGACAGTGATGATCCGCTAGTGGCAGTGCCCTTTTCGACATGTTTTTCCGGTGTGGTGCCAATCTTTTCCATAAGGGCGATGCCCTCATTCCAGCCTAACGCCTTGTCGAAGTGATCCCCGGGGTCAGGAAAGGCGCTGCCGTCAAGCTCCGCTGATGCTGCCGGTGCCAACTCACGCCCGTTGACAGCAAGTTTGAATAGGCTGTCAAGCTTGCCGCGCATCAATCCGTTTAATGGGGATGCAAAGGTTGCGTTCATCAGGAATTCGTTCAACTTGTCATCTGGCAAGTCGCATGCAATCTCGACCTCAAGCTCGATATTCTCGGCCCCACCCTTCATCGTGCGGCGCATCATCGAACCCTTGCTGGTATAATAGTTGTTCAGCGTCAGCCGAAGGTTGTTCATCCGGACCCCCTGAATTTCAGCCAAGGCCACTATCTCGTTCATGTAGCTGGCAACAACGCCTGTGGACAGAAAGGCCAGCGGACATGGTGCTTCATCATATCCGTTGAGATATGGCCCCTCATCCGCGACAAGGCGCCATGTATGGTCCGTTTGCGCAGAGCGGATGATGGCTTCCTTCTGAAATCCGGACAACGAACGCACCCATGATCTAAGCGCATCCCCCTTGCGGTTTGTCGGCGTGTCAATACCAACAATAGTGGCATTCTTTACCCGGAAAAACGCAGGCCCGTTGCTGGCGCCGATGATATTGGTCCCGATGTTTGCCATTGTCTAAACTCCTCGTCCGAAAGGCATTTGCCAGCCATCCTGCGGCCAGAATGAACAGGTTAAAGAGAATGGATGTTTGAGAGGATATGCCCTGACATCCCGCCATCAAGCGTCAGATTTGCGCCTCTGAACCATTTCGCACCATCCGACAAAAGGAAGGCAACAACGGGGGCGATATCGCGTGGATGTCCAGGCCGGTCCATGACCTTCATGTCTTCTTCAGCGCGCGCACCAAGCGTTTCGATGAAATCTCCCAGGATCGGCGTATCAACCGGCCCCGGGCTGACATTGTTCATGGATATCCCGCGGTCACGCCAACTCCACCGTTGCTGAATAGCCCATACAGACAGGGCCTCCTTACTCAGAAAATAGCTGCGACCTCCAGGTGCATCCAGACCATGGCTGGCACAGAAACCCTGCACATCATCGTCAAGTTCCAATGCAAGGAGTTCTCGAATCTGTTCCAGTTCATCCGGCCACCCGAAGCCGGCCAGAGACGACAGATTGACGATTGATGCGCCATGAGCCAGCTTCTCGACCAAGCCCAGTGTGAATTGTCGGAGACCAAGAAAATTCACCTTCAGGACCGCCTCTGCCGACGCGGTTGGCGGCAGACCAGCCACATTCGCAAGCCCGTTAAGGTTGGCAGGGAGTGCGGATACCAGTTCTTTGATGGAGTGTGGATCGCTAAGATCAGCAGTAAATTGCTGATCAACATTGTCACATTTGTTGCGGTCGACACCGATAACGGCCGCACCCTGCATTTGCAGCTCTTTGCAGGTCTGTGCGCCGATTCCGGATGCCGCTCCAGTTACGACAATGGTTTTTCCAGCTAACATGATTTCAACTCCTGATGACAAATTTTTCGACTAACACTCTGACAACCGGTCCATTGCATTGCGCTTGCTGCTGCCTAGCTGAACGACACAAATGAACCAAGATTTGGAAATCCGATCAAAATCAACACGACGATCGCCATTACGGCTATGAAAGGCAGTGCCCCAGCAAAGATGTCGGTAAGTGAGATGCCACTTCCACGAAGCGTTGAATTGACCACATAGCAGCACAGACCGAATGGGGGCGTTAACAAACCGATTTCCACAGAAATCACTGTCAGGATGCCAAACCAGATCGGATCGCCACCAAGGATCAATGCCGCTGGCAGTGCAATCGGAACCATGATCAACATGATAGAAATTGATTCGAGGAACATGCCCAGAGCAATAAGGACCAGCGCATAAAGAATGGCGAATTGCCATAAGGCCAAATCAAGGTTGCTGATCAGCGTTCCGATAGCCTGGACGAAGCCAGACGAAGCCAGCATGACCGTGAAGATATTGGCGGCAAGAATGAGGAAAAGCACTGTGGTTGCAATCTGGCCTGTTTCGACCATGACGCCCCAAAGTGATTTTCGATCCAGGCGCCGTCTTACAAGCGCATATATTAGGGCGCCAGCTGCACCGACAGCGCCACCCTCGGTGGGCGTGTAAAAGCCGCCATAGATGCCGCCTAGGACCAAAAAGACCAGCCCAAGAATAGGCGCAAGCAATATGGCGGCGCGGCCTACATGCATATCCTCGCCATGCTGCGAAGCACCAGACGGATCCCAATCCGCGCCAAACATGGTGTTGGGCATAAAATGTGATCGCAACCAGATCATGAGACACATCGCGCCAGCAAGGATGAGCCCTGGTACAATGGCCGCGATGAAAAGTTTGCCAACCGACTGTTCGGCCAGAAACCCATATACGATCAGCAACAGGCTTGGCGGGATCAACATGCCCAGAACCGAACTTCCTGCCACAACGCCAACCGAAAATTGCTTTAGATAGCCATGCCTTATTAATTCGGGTGTCGCGATACGCGCGAATACAGACGCAGATGCAATCGATGAGCCTGTTATCGCCGCGAATATTGTATTTGCTCCTACGATGGCAATGCCAAGTCCACCGGATATACGGCGCGTTGCCCAGCGGGCAACGATGAATGTCTCATGCCCAATGTCGGAGGCAGCAATAATCAAACCCATCAGAACAAACAGAGGGACAGCACTAAAATAATAATTGGCTAGGAACTCATTTCCGCTGATGCCCAGCATGACAAATGGCAAGGCGATGCGGCCCTTGACCAGCCACAGGCCAACAAAGCCGGCAAGGATCATTGCGACCCCTACATGGACGCCGAGGAACAGCAGAAGAGTTAACCCGACAAGTGCAACGGCACCGATGGAGAAGTTCGATATCCCTGTGGACATCAGGAACGGAAAGCCGAAATGCCAGAACAGTAATAATGCGCCAAAAACACAGGCTACCAAAGAGAGCTCAGACCTCTTCTGGTCAGACGGAATAGCCGAAATGGTCGAGATAATCCTAGCGGCAAAAGCAACCAGTGCCATTGCACTGCCGAGAAGGACGAGAACGCGAAGCGGCCAGACTTCAAATGAAAATTCACCCGGGATACCGACAAGCTCATTTTCGGCATAGGACCGGGTTAGTTTTGGCCATGTGGCACGCATCAATAGATACATTACCAAGGCGCCCGCCGAGGACGCCAAAATATCCACTGTCGTATGAAGGGACTTCACACGAGACCGCAGAAAGTCGAGCAGAAAATCGACACGGGTCATGCGTTCGGTTTGGATAATATTTGGAAGCTGAAGAAATGTGGCGCCGACTAGCGAATAGGCTGTTACCTCTGTAATGCCGCGGATCGGAGCGGAAAACACTTCGCGAGCAACAACCTCTGTAATTATGATCGCCACAAGCGCAAAGAACCATATAGATCCAATACCGCTCGATAATTCGAAAAGTTTTTCAATAATCCGGAGAGCAGGACCGGGTGCGCTTTTCACGCGCCCGGTCACATTGCTTGTATTTAACATAGCGGCATGCAGCCCTTGGCCTAGTTGCCCCAGTCACGCAGTGGAGGCGATCCACGGTCACGCCCGCCATCGAGAAACGCTTTCAGGACATCAGCCGCCGGCAGGCCCTTGGCGCTGTTCATCGCGACCCAGTCACCAGCCAGATCAGGAAGTCCGTCTGCCCAACGCTGGCGCTCGGCCTCAGGCAGCGAGGAAACGATAGCGCCTTGCTCCTGCATTTTTGCCAGAAAGCCCTTCTCGCGGCCACCAACGGCGTCGGCAACCATCTTGCTATATTCTTTGCCAAGGCCTTTCAGGATACCCTGAACGTCGGCAGGAAGGCTGTTGAACGTATCCGCGTTCATGGTCAGCGAACCCGTGATCGGACCACCCATGTCCACAAGGGTGATATGCGGCGCAACCTCGTGGATTTTGAAGGGCAACATCCCGTTGATCGTCATTACAGCGCCGTCAGCAACGCCTGTTGAAATGGCATTGTAAAACTCCGGGAAAGCGGCATTTACCGCTGTTGCGCCGGTGCCTTCAAGCCAGTTGGCAACGGCGCCACCAGCAAGCAGTTTCAGGCCCTTCAGATCATCAAGTGAATTGATCGGCTCTTTGGTTATCAGATGATAAGACCCGTCTGCCATGGCACCGAGATGCACCTGATTATATTTCGCCCACTGTTGGTCCATGGCCGGAATCTGATCGTGCAGATCATTGCCGATTTCGGTCAGTTGGTGCACACCGCTGACAGCGAATGGCGCGTAAAAATGCACATTGTGAAGCGGCAGCTTCTCAGGTTCAAAAATGGTCCCAACCCAGGCAAGGTCAGCAAGACCACCCTCAACACCTTCAAGAGCATTCACCGGGTTGAACAACGCGCCAGCATAGGCTTCGGTCCATTCAATACGCGTGTCGCTGCCCATAGCCTCCAGGCGCACATTGGTTTCCGGGACCACATGTTTCGTGATCACTTCGACCCATGGCAAAAATGGCGGGTGACTCGATCCCGCAGTAAGTTTGATAACCTCCGCCTGAGCACTGAAGGACATCATTGCGGCAAGTGTTATACCCACTGCTCCAGCTTTTATTCCTTTTCTCATTCTTCCCTCCTGTTGAACATTAATGCTGAGTTGTTAGCCCCAACTATTGCCACTCCAAGAGATAGACTTGCCGGCGAGCCAGTCCTCTCCTGTTTGGTAAAGGGCTTCAACTTCGGCCCCTTTGAGACCTGGCATATCCTTTTTCACTTCGTAGCCAACCTGTGTTTGGATATAGGCCAAGTGCCTGTAACCAATTGGAAATTTCTCAAGCAATGATTGCTCAAGCTCAACGGTTGCGCTTGGTGAGACAGGATCCATCCGATCCTTTTCATAGATCGGCTGGCGCAAGCACATGCCCCATTTTCCATCCCGCTTTTCCAGAAAATCAAAGAACCGACCGGTACACACCACATCGACTAGAACGCCATGTACCTCGCCGCGCTGAGAGATTGTCATCTTGGTCTGTGTCACAGCACGATTACCGTTAATGTCAGCGTTGAACCCACCGAGGAAATGCAGGATTGAAACGCCGCGCTCCCATCCCTTTTTATTCATCTCGATGAATTCATCGGCAGTGCCCTGTGTCCAGGTTGCCATCATGCGACCATCATCATGCCAAACGGTGCGGAATCTTTTCCAGAAGCCAGCATCTCTCCAGATCGCCCAATTCTCGATCAATTCCCTGAGCGCCAGCTTGTCTAAAAGAAGGTTATCCATTTAAGGTCTCCAAGATTTTCATGTTTAATCGTTTGATAACGATAGCTGTGAAGCGCACATCAGAAGGGACGTTTCCGGCCACCACGTTCCACAGTCAACCAGCGCGTGTCGGTGAAGGTTTCAACAGACCAGCGTCCCCCATGGCGGCCAAGCCCGCTATTCTTCATCCCGCCAAAGGGAATTGTTGGCTCGTCATAGATCGTTGTGTCATTCACATGCGCCATACCGCTTTCGATGCGGCGCGCAACCTTAAGGCCGCGTTCTTCATTGCGCGTGATTACAGAGGCTGAAAGCCCATAACGACAATTATTGGCAAGTGCGATGGCTTCATCCTCGCCATCTGCGAACATGATATTGGCAACAGGGCCAAACACCTCTTCATGAAAGATTTCCATCTCTGGTGTTACGCCCGTAATGACAGTTGGCTGATAGAAGAGCCCCTCGCGAAAACCGCCCAGATGGACGGTGACACCATCCTGACGTGCCTGACCCAACCGCGCGTCGACCTTGGCTGCCTGTGTTTCGTTGATCATCGGCCCGATCTGGTTTTCTACCTGCGTTGGATCGCCTACCCGAAGCTCCTTAGTGGCTTCAATAAACCGCGGAAGAAAGACATCCTCGAGACTTCGGTCAACGATGATCTTCTCGGCTGACATACAGATTTGGCCTTGATGGAAAAAGGCGCCAAACCTTGCTGTACTGATCGCAATGTCGAGATCAGCATCATCAAGGATGATGAGCGAATCCTTGCCGCCGAGCTCAACACAGGCCTTTTTCAACAATCCGCCTGCCTGGCCCGCAATATGCTGACCAACCCCCGTTGATCCGGTAAAGCTGATCGCCTTGATTGCCGGGTTCGTTACCATTTCCTCACCAACCTCGGTGACATTTTCACGCGAGCAGGTAATGACATTGAGCACGCCCGGCGGAACGCCGGCCTCGGCAAATACTTCGGCCAGCATCAGACCGCCGGTTACCGGTGTTTCTTCGGACGGTTTCAGAACCACCGTGTTGCCGACAGCGAGTGCCACAGCCAAACCGCGGCTGGACAAAAGCAAAGGCACGTTCCAAGGCGAAATCACACTGACGACGCCAAGTGGTTGGCGTTCTACGATACTGACCTTCAGATGGTCAGACGGCATGGTTTCGCCGGTTGGAAGATAGGCCGCCGCCGCCGCCGCCCTGTAAACACCCGGCACATAGCCGATCTCGAACATGCTTTTACGGATCCAGCCGCCACATTCTGCAGTCAAAGCTGCAATAAAATCATCACGGCGGGCTTCCAGAATATCGGCAATCTTAAGCATGTAATTGGCCCGCTCGGTAAACGGCAGGGCCGCCCATGCTGGCTGGGCCAGAGTTGCTGAGTCAATTGCGGCTCGTACATCCTCGCGGTTTGCATCATGGACATGCGACCACTCGGCACCATTTGCAGGATTCAGCACCGGAAATTTTCCCCCGGACACGCTGTGTTTCCATTCGCCACCAATAAAAATTCCTGGTGCCGTATATCCCATGAAGGCCACCCTATAAGGCTGCAAAGCTATATCTGCAAAAACCGTATAGAACTCTGGACATGCGATCTATTCATGCTTCATGATAATATGTATGAAGAATTTTAATTATAATGATCTCGACGGTAGGCTCCTCAAGGCGTTTTTGACGATCCTCGAGGAAACGTCTGTGTCAAGGGCGGCAGAAAGGCTGGACATGACCCAGTCCGCTATGAGCCATATCCTTGCAAGGCTGCGCATAATTTTGGGTGATCCGCTATTCGTTCGTTCTGGCCAGGGGCTTGTCCCTACTGCGAATGCCAAGGCGATGCGGGAACCTGTTCAGGATGTGTTGGATCGCCTTATGGGGCTAACTGAAAGACGAAAGTTTGATCCTTTGTCAGAAAATCTTTTCTTCCGTATTGCAGCCAATGATCTGCAACGCGAGTTGATCTTTCCGCGGCTTTTCCAGGAGGCGCGCAACGAGGGAATTTCGATCCGTCTGGAATTTATTCCTTCGGGTGTTCCTAGTGTAGAATTACTTCGAAACGCGCAGGTGGAAATTGTTCTCACGCCCTTACCGCCTGACGCATCGGATATATTTCTGAAGAAATTGTTATTCGGTAAAATGGTCTGTTTCTATGATGCTAGCCAAAGGGACGCCCCAAAATCCTTAGAGGAGTATATTGAAGCTGAGCACATAACCGTAAAGTTCGTCGGGACCGGGACATCCTTTGATGTTATCAGCAAGAATCTGGACAAAGAAAAACGCAAAACCGCGGTATCCGTTTCGAACTTTAACGCTATACCAAACTTTGTGAAGGGATCACGCATAATTGCTACGGAAGTAGACTTGATGAAACTAGGGCCTTTGAAAGATCTCGATATTGCCCCACTTCCCTTTCATACTGATGCTGTATCTATCTCAATGGTATGGCATGAACGAAGTTCAAAAGATCCTGCGCATATATGGTTGCGTTCACGAGTTGAAAAAATTGCCTCTGAAATCAGAAACAACAACCATCTGAAATTATGAAGTATATTTAAGCTAATCCTGCTTCCCTAAATTAACCAATTTTGGGGCTATACACTACTTGCGGCGGCTCTTCTCGCGCCGTGTTACAGTCTTAGCAAAATAGCGTCTAATGCCGCTTTTCCATTAACGTGCCCTAGGTCCGAGGCGCAACGCCCAACCCAATCTAGACCCCACCCCTTGACCCAATTCGATCCAGATCTCGCAACCATCCCAAGTAACCCCCGGTCCGGCGTCCACGAGGCG
>MDSZ01226619.1_pt1 | contig 11476 bp, 11 predicted proteins | sample 811201 | NCBI WGS metagenome assembly MDSZ01 (sample SAMN05326647, study PRJNA326480) | marine metagenome | isolation source: seawater | place: Indian Ocean: North | collected 2010 | reverse complement strand
TTAATGAATGGTCATATCAATGAAGATATATTTAGTTATGATATTAAAAGATTTCAAAAATTCCATTCAGAAATAAATTTTATCAAAGAAAGAGTTACAGAAACGCTTGGGGACTTATATGGAATGCATTGGCCATACAAACAACATAAAACTTCAAGAAATGTTAAAAGATTGCCTTACCATAATTTGTTAAAAGATTTTGGTGCATGCTTTGGAGTGTCAGCAGGATATGAAAGACCAATGTGGTTTGCTTTAGATGGCAAAAAACCTGAATACAAATACAGTTACAATTTTCAAAATTGGTATCCTTCTGTTGAGTATGAGACAAAAAATACAATTAAAAATGTTGGGTTATTTGATTTAACACCCTTCTCTAAATTTGAAATAAAGTCTGAAAAAGCTCACGAGGAGTTACAAAAAATTTGTACTGCAAATATAAAAAATCAAGTGGGCCAATGTACTTATACACAAATGCTAAACAAAGATGGTCGAATAGAAACAGATTTGACAGTTGTTTGTGTCGATAAAAATTATTTTAGAATAATTAGTTCTGCGGCAACTAGGGAAAGAGATAAATTTCATATTAACAAACATCTAAGCAAAGAAGTAAAGCTTAGGGATGTTACAGATGATTTTTGCGTATTTGGTTTATTTGGGCCAAAGAGTAGATTATTGATGGAAAAATTAAGTGAAGATGATTTTAGTAACGAAAATTTTAAATTCGCACATTCAAAAACAATTAAAATTGATGAGATAAAAATTTGGGCACAAAGATTATCTTATGTTGGCGAATTAGGTTATGAACTTTATGTAAAAACTTCAGAAGCAAAACATATTTATAATAAAATTATTGAAGAAGGGAAAAATTTTAAACTTTCAAATTGTGGAATGCATGCATTAGACACCTTGAGAATGGAAAGTGGCTTTTTACATTGGGGTCACGATATATCACCAGAGGAAAATCAATACCAGGCAGGATTAGCTTTCGCTATAAGTTATAAAAAGAATGTAAATTTTATTGGAAGAAATGCTTTAGAAAAAATAAAAAATTTAAAATTTGAAAGAAAATTTTCTATGTTTACACTTAAAAATAGTGAGCCAGGGAATCCTTTGCTGCTTCACGATGAACCAATTTATTTTGAAGATAAAATAATAGGCAAAACAACTTCAGGAAATTATTCTTTTAATTACAAAAAAAATCTTGCATTTGGTTACATAAATAAAAATCTTCTAGAGATGGAATTAAATAAAAATAAACTTTATATTGAAGTAGAAAAAATAAAATATCCAGCTGAACTAATTTTTAAACCGTTAAAACAAACTAATTATAAAAATACATAGAGCAATTAAAATAAATTGTTTTTTTTAAAAATACCTGATTTAATCATGTTATGAAAAAAAAATTCGAAAATGAACAATTATATTCAAAACAAATTTTTGAAAAAAGTATTGATGAAGAAAATATTAAAACGACAAATATAAATATTTTACTAAATAGAGTTCGAATACAAAATAAAAAAAATATTAAAAAAAAAGTTAAAATATTATTTTTTTTAATTCTTTTGATAATAACCCTTACATCAATATCTTTGCTTTAAATATTAAATATATATTTATTTAAAATGAAAAATATAAACATAATTTATATTTTGCCAGAGTTGAAGGGAGCATCTGGAGGGGGAAAGGTAATATATACCCACTCAAATTTAATAAACTCATTTAATAAAAAATATACAAGCCAGATACTACATGTTAAGAAAAATTTTTCTTACAAAATAAAATTATCAATTTCTAAAAGAATAAAATTTTTTAATGAACCTTTTAGTGGATGGAGTGGAAAAAAAATTAAAGTAAGTAATTTCGTGCCAAATAAAAACTGGTTTAATAAACCAGTAAAATCAAAAAATAATTTTAACTTTGATCCAGATAAAGATTTCATAATACTACCTGAAATTTTTTCACATTTTGCAAAAGATTTAGAGTTTAAAAGAAAAAAAATTAAATATGCAATATTTGTCCAAGGTTTATATCACATGAATACAACAAGTGATTTTAAAAAAATTAGCAATTCTTATGAAGAGGCAGATTTAATTATTACAAGTTCGTTTAATACTCATAAGTTTCTTCAAAATCTATATCCAAGAATTAAAAAAAAAATGTTTAAAATAAACTTGTCAGTTAAGAATATAAATTTCAAAAAGCATAAAAAAATAAATTTAATTACCTGTATGTTGAGAAAATTACCTGCCCATTATCTTTTATTACTTTTTTATTTACAAGATAAATTACCGAAAAATTGGAAGATTGAAAATATTGATAATGTATCTGAAAAAAATCTTTATAAAAAATATTTACAATCAAAAATATTTTTATCCTTTTCCCATTTAGAAGGTTTAGGTTTACCACCTATAGAAGCAGCAATTTGTGGAAATAAAGTAATAGGTTATGATGGAGGGGGTGGTAAAGAATATTGGAAAAAACCAATTTTTAATAAAGTTAATTATGGCGATATACAAAACTTTGGTAAATTAATAATAAATGAAATCTTAAATTATAATGATAGCTGGATTAAAAAGACTAATAAACAACGAGATGATTTAAAAAAAAAATATTCTGAAAATAATGAAAAAAAAACCTTAGTCAATTTATGCAAAAAAATTCAAATTTTTTATTAAATCAATTTCTAAATTGATTGAATCATTCTATAAAAGTGTTAAAAGTTTTTTTAATGGCGGGGTAGCTCAGTTGGTTAGAGCGCGGGACTCATAAGCCCGAGGTCAGTGGTTCGATCCCACTTCCCGCTACCAATTATTTTAAAATTTTAAATCCTAAACCTAATTGGTTTGCTGGAAATATAAGATTTTTTCTATATACATTCTTCCAATTATTTGGAATATTATAATCACCTTTGTCATAATCTAATCTTTCTGTTTTTTTAAAAAAATTACCTGAATGCCAATTTTTTGTTTTACTCCAAATTGAAAAGTAAAAAAATTCGGTAATTTTAGTTATATACTTATAATAAATTGAATGGGTTTTTTTATCCATTTCATGGAAACAATCTACTGCTAAAACCAGATCAAAGAAATTTTTTCTAAAAGAGTCTAATTGATGTGGAAAAATAAAAGATATATCACTTTTTTCCACTTCTTTTTCAAGATCAATACCATCCTTATTAATTAAAATATTTATTTTCTTTTGAGGGAAAGCTGTTTTTAACCTTTTGTATGATATATATAACGAAGGTGGTATATCGCACACAATAAATTTAATATTTGGATTTAGTGTTAGAATACATTCTGAAAGCCTTCCAGATCCAGCGCCAATTTCTAATATAAATTTTGATTTATTTAATTTAAAAAAACTGTCAATTAGATCATAATCAAAAATTGAAACAATTTTATCTGATGATATTTTATATGAGTCAATATTTATATATGGATGGTTATTTCCAATGTAAGTTTCATCTTTTAAATGATTTAAAAAATTAAAAGAACTTTTTTTTTTTAAATTTTCAAACAACAAAAGACATAATAAATTATAATTTATACTTGTTTTATAGTCAAAATTTTTTTGTTTCTTTAATATATTTGATTTTAAGTTTAATAATGAATTATTTTCAATATTTTCAAATAAATTTCTTAAATGGTCACTAGTAAATTCCATGAAAGTAAAATAATGAGTCGAAATATCAGACCCATAATTATCCAAACCATTTTTAGCGATAGATTTGTAATCAAGAATATTTAAAATTTGCCACTGCTTTGAAACAAAATTATAAGATTTTGAATTAATAAAATAATCTGAAATATATTTTAACTCTTTATCAAATTTTTCTGATTCTCGTGCATGTTTCCAATAAGACTTAAAATTTTTATTAACTAAATTTTGAAAAAATTTTTTCATTCTTGTTTTTTAGAAATACTTCATTAAAAGTATTATTTATAGTTAAAAAGTTAATAAAAAATGTAGTTATTAATATTTTAAATCATTATTAATATAAAAATAAAATGAACAGTCTATATAAATCATTTAAATCATCCCCTAGATATTCAATGAAATGGAGCAATTATTTTGAAATTTATAATAGGGTTTTAAAAAAATTTATTAATAAAAAAGTTACTTTGGTGGAAGTTGGCGTTGCTGATGGCGGATCATTATTTATGTGGAAAAAATTTTTAGGAAATAAAGCAAATATAATTGGAGTTGAGCTTAATCCTGAAGCAAAGACATTAGAAAAAAAGGGTTTTAAAATTTTTATTGGCGATCAAGCCGATCCATTGTTTTGGAAAAATTTTTATAAAAAAGTTGGTAAAATAGATATTTTAATAGACGATGGTGGTCATACTAATCTTCAACAGATAACTACATTAATGGAGTCGATAAATTATATCAAAAGAAATGGAGTAATAATTGTAGAAGATACACACGCAAGTTTTATAAGTTACAAAGGATTTAAAAATCCATCAAAATTTTCTTTCATTAATTTTTCAGTAAATTTTATCGAAAATATTCATAGAAGAAACCCAATGCTTAATAAAAAAATAGGTGAACTTTCAAATAAGATCATGTCTATAGAGTATTTTGACTCAATCGTTGTATTTAATTTTAGTAAAAAAAAACTTAACAAAACAAAAAACTTAAAGAATAATAAATCACTAGAAGTATTTTATGATGATTATAGGTATAAAAAATTTTTACAAAATAAAAAAAAAAAAAATTTTATATCTGAATTTTTTAGATCAAAGATATCTAAAAGAAGTTGGATTTATAGGTTCTATGAAAACTACGTTATAAACCTGTATTTAAAAAAAATAAAAAAATAATTTCTTTTTCTTTTTGATTATATTCAAAATTTTTATTTCCAAAATTATTTTATTATCTTTGGATAAGGGTTATGTGTAATAAATTTACCCCCTCTATCGATAAATTTTTTTTCTTTTTTAAAAATTTCTTTTTTAAAATTCCATGCACCTAGAAATACGTAATCAACATCATTCTCAATACCATTTTTATACTTTAAAATTTTAATTTTAGTTCCAGGCGTAAATTTATTTTGTTTATCAGGAGTAGTGTCCAAGAAATAGTCAATATATTTATTATCAATTTCACAATAATTTAGAACTGTTGTAGATTTTGCTGTTGCTCCATATCCAATAATTTTGAATTCTTGTTTTTTTAATGATGAAAATAATTTTATTAATTTTTTTTTTGATTTTTTTACTCGTTTTGAAAAATTTAAATATGTATTTAGTTTTTTTAAACCAAATTTTTCCTCATCTAAGATTTGCTTAAAAAAAGATTTTTCTATTTTCTTTTTTGATGTTGTTTTTTTAATATAATATCTAATTGAGCCACCATGCAATTTGATTTTTTCAATCCTATATATCTGAAGTTTATTTTTTTTTAGTACTTCATTCAAAGCTATACAAGAAAAAACATAAATATGTTCATTGTAGAATTGATCGTATGTATTTGTTTTTAAACAGTCTAGTAAAGAGGGATCTTCAATAATTAAACTTCCCTCTTTTGAAAGGCAGTTGTAAATACTTTTAAAAACACTATTTAAATTTTTTATATGACTAAGTGTATTTGCCGAATAAATTAGATCAAATTCGCCATGTTTTTTTTTTAAAAAATCAGATGTTTTTTTATTCCAGTAAAGAGGATATGTTTTGAAGCCTTTTCTTTTTGTAATTTTTTCAACATTACTACAAGGCTCAATACCGACAATTTTCTTTTTATTAAAGTAGTTCATAAATGTCCCATCATTACTTCCTATCTCTAGAATATTTTTTGGATTAAGTTTTTTCTTAATTTTATTTGAGAGCTCTTTGAAAGATTTTGATACAGATTTAGACATAGAAGATCTATAAGGGTAAGTATCATTAAACATTTCATTACTAGAAAAAGTATTTTTAATTGAAACTAAAAAATTTTTTTTATTGAAAGATATTTTTAATTTATACTTTCTTTCTTTTTTTCTTATATTGTTAATAGGTATAAAAGAATTAGCTAGTGGCTGAAATCCTAAATCTAAAAATTCCACTAAATTATTTTTCATTAATTTCTTTTGTTAAATCATAAAATAAAATTGGCCATTCAAGTGCATTACTATATTTAGAGAACCAGTATGGCAAATATCTTTCTGCGAGAAATGCGTAAATTCTCTTTTTACCATAACCTTTTAAATCAAATCCAAATATTTTTTCACAATCAGATAACCAGGAAAAAATTGATTTATAATAATTTTTCATTATTTCTTCAGATCTGCATATGAACATATTACCCTGATTATAAGAATTTTTTGAATTGACATAATCTTTAAAGTCTTTTTGATCTTCTCTTGGTAATAAATTGATTGCCTTGTCTAACAGACCATTTCCATGAAACATGTCAAATTGAAACTTAATATTTCTTTTACTTTTAAAAAATGATTGAGGATTTTTTAACACTGCACTTTTTCCATATTTAATAATTTTAATCCAGGGTATATTTGTAACATTTATTTTGTCACCAATTATAGTATCGTAATTTTTCCATTCATTAGGCACAGATTGTAAGATACTCGTTTTTAAATCACTTAAATTTTCAATATTTTTTTTATATTTATTTTTAGACCAAAACCTTCTTTGAGCGCAAAAACCTGTCCAATTATTATTATTTATTTTCAATAAATTTTTCCAGTACCAATAATGAAAAGTATATTCACCATAGTATTTATTTTTAATTGATATATTTTCACCAGTATTATCTCTTAACCAATTATTCTTATAATTATATTGCCCTAAACCTACCGGTATATAATTCATTTCTTTAATGTTTTCATAAGATTTATCATCAATACTCAGACAATACATTTTAATAGAATTCATGATTAAATTATTAAATTTCCAACAAAAACTTTTTTTTTAAATTTAGCTTAAAAAATGAGTTTACAAATGATTGTTTTGCTAAATTTAAAAATTTCTTATTCATAAAATTTTGATAATATATAATATTATAATTTTTAAAATATAAATAAATCAACTTGAATAAAAAAAAAATTATTATAACAGGAGGCGATGGTAGGTTCGCAAGCGTATTAAAAAAATTAAAATTAAACTCAAATTTTTTATTTCCCAATAAAAAACAACTAAATATTTTAGATATTAAATCAATCAAAAATTATATAAAAAAAAATAATGCAAAATATCTTATTCATAACGCAGCTTTATCTAGACCTATGAATATACATGATACTGACATTACAAGAAGTATTGATATAAATATAATAGGAACTTCCAATATTGTAAAAGTGTGCAGCGAACTTAATGTAAAGTTAATTTATTTTTCAACTGGATACGTTTACGAAGGTACAAAAGGTAATTACAAAGAAAAAGACCCCGTTAAACCTTTTAATAATTATGCTTGGTCTAAGATGGGAGGAGAGTGTGCTGTTCAAATGTATAAGAATTCATTAATTTTAAGAATTACTATGTGTGAAGAACCTTTTATACATGAATACGCTTTTAAGGATGTAAAGACTAATTTTATTTTTCATAGTGAAGTTGCGAGGATTTTACCGAAAATTTTAAATATGAAAGGTATTTTAAATGTAGGTGGAGAAATTCAATCTGTTTACTCTTTTGCTAAAAAATCAAATAAAAATGTCAAAAAAATTTCTGCTAATAAAAATTTTCCATCAAATCCATCAATGAACATTTCAAAATTAAAAAAAAAAATTAGGTAAAAAATATATTTAATTAATCACTATAATTTATCTAGGTTAATTTTAAGTTTACTTAAATTTAAAATCTTTGAAAGATATTCCTTTTGAGTCTTTTTTTGAAAGTAAAGGATTTTTTACAGGCCAATTTATTTTTAAATCATTATCGTTCCATTGAAGTGTCGTTTCACTTTTTGCATCTCTATAGTTTGTGCAGCTATATAGAACAATATTTTCATTATCCAGCGTTAGAAAACCATGTGAAAAACCTGGCGGTACATAAACAGACTTAGCATTTTTTTCACTAAGAACTGTTTTAAAATGTTTACCAAAAGTTTTTGAGTTTTTTCTCATATCTACAACTACATCTAAGATTTTCCCCTTTAATACTGACACATATTTACCCTGCATTTTTTTTGTTTGCATATGCAAACCTCTTAAAACATTTTTCTTTGATTTTGATACAATTGTGAAAATTAATTTTTTATCTAAATATTTCTCATAGGCAACTTCCCTTAAAAAGCCTCTTTTATCATTAAAATTCTTTGATTTAAAAACCAATAAACCATTAAATTTAGTTTTATAAATTTTCATTTAAATTAATTTAGATAAATACTTTGAATAATCACAATTACCATAAAATTTAATTGAATTTTTTATATGTTTTTTATTAATCCAATTATTATTTAATGCTATTTCTTCTAAACAAGCAATCTTAAGACCTTGTCTATTTTCAATAGCAGATACAAATGCACTTGTTTTATAATAATCATTCATAGAGCCAGTATCTAACCAAGCTCCACCTCTTCCAAGAAATTCTGCAAATAAATTTTTCTTTTTTTTATATATATTAAGAAGATCAACAATCTCAATTTCACCTCTTTTAGATGGTTTAAGCTTTTTTGAGTATTTTATTACATTATTGTCAAAAAAATAAAGACCAGTAATTGCTAAATCAGAAAGGTATTTTTTTGGTTTTTCTTTAATAGAAATAATTTTATTTTTATTATTGATTTTTGCTACACCAAATAATTCTGGTTTATTTACTTTATGCAAAAGTACTTTAGCACCTTTTTTAAGTTTTGATGAATTTAATAGTGTAGAAGATAAATTTTGCCCATAGAAAAAATTATCTCCTAAAATCATTGCAACACTTTGTTTGCCAATGAATTCTTCACCTAAAATAAATGCATCAGGTAAACCTCTGGGGGTATCTTGTTCTTTATAAGTAATCTTAATCCCTAAATTTTTACCATTTGGTAATATTTTCTTGTATTGATCAAGTTGGCCTTTGTTAACAATAATCAGAATATCTTTTATTTTGGCTAACATTAATATAGATAATGGATAAAAAATTAATGGTTTATCATAGATTGGTAGAAGCTGTTTATTGACGGCTTTTGTAAGAGGACTCATTCTAGTTCCTTTCCCGCCTGATAATACAATACCTTTTTTGATCATTTTTTTGTTCCCAATCTATTAACAATATCTTTTTTGGATATACTTTTATAATAATCAATATTATTCAAATACCAAATAAAAGTTTTATTTATACCGTCAGAAAATTTTATTTTAGGTTTCCAATTTAGTTCTTTTTTAATTTTACTACTATTTAAAGCATACCTAACATCATGACCTGGTCTGTCTTTTACAAAAACAATTTTTGAATTTACTTTTCGTTTTAATTTCGTTTTTGCGATTGTTAAAAGATTTTTAGTTATTTCTAAGTTATTCATATTCTTATTTGATCCAATATTATAAAAATTTCCGATTTTACCTTCATTGAATATTTTTAAAAGTGCTTCGCAATGATCATCAACATGAATCCATTCCCTTGAATTTTTTCCGTTACCATAAATTGGTAAGTTTTTATTATTAATTATGTTATATATTAGCTTTGGAATTAGTTTTTCAGGATGTTGCCTCGGACCATAGTTATTTGAGCAATTTGTGACTATTGCAGCAATACCAAATGTTCTGACATATGAATATACCAAATGATCTGAGGAGGCTTTACTTGCTGCATAAGGAGAACTGGGTAAATATGGATACTTTTCACTAGATCTACCTTTAAGAATATCTCCATAAACTTCGTCTGTTGAAATATGTAATAATTTACATTTATTTTTTTTTTGAAATAATTTAAATATTTCAAGCAAATTAAATACACCAACAATATTACTATCTATAAAAGCTTTTGGTCCATCTATCGATCTATCAACATGACTTTCGGCTGCTAAATTAAAAATTCCATCAGGTTTAAAGTTATGAATAATTTTGTTTAATTTTTTGTAATTACATAAGTCACATTTAATAAACTTATAATTTTTATTATTTGCAAAGGATTTAGTATTATAAAAATTTGATGCATAACTAACCTTATCTAAGTTTAAAACTCTATAATTTAATTTAATAAGTAAATTAATTAAATTAGAACCAATAAATCCAAGACCACCGGTGACGATTATTTTTTTCACAATAATTTGTTTTTATATTAGTAGAAAGAAATAGTATAGTTTAATATTTTTAATTTATGCATATTAAAAAAGATGATTTGACTATCGTAATTGTTGCTTTTGAAAGTGATGAAGTTATTTATGATTGCATAAATTCTATCGATGAAGAAATAAATATTATAATAGTAGATAATTCAAATAATATTAATTTAAAAAATCTAATTGAGAACAAATATAAAAATACTAAATATATTTTGTCTACGGAAAACCTTGGGATGGGATCTGGTAATAATTTAGGTATTAAAAATGTAAAAACACATTATGCTTTAATTTTAAATCCAGATGTAATTCTAGAAAAAGAGACTATTAATGAGCTAATTGAGGGATCAAAATTACTAAAAGATTTTGCCATTATAGCTCCAATTTCATCGGATAAAGATTACCCAAATTATAAATTATTACAAACAAGCAATATATCTATGAATGAACCATTTAAAGTAAAAAGTGTAGATGGTTACGCAATGTTATTAAATTTAAAAAGATTAAAAAATTTTGAAAACTTCAATTTTTTTGATGAAAATTTCTTTCTTTTTCTTGAAAATGACGATCTGTGTAAAAGAATTTCTGAGCTTAATGAAAAAATTTATATTATTCCAAAATCTAAAATTAATCACCTTGGTGGTAAGGCAGTAAATAAAATATTTAAAAATGAGATTGAATTTTCTAGAAATTGGCACTGGATTTGGTCAAAATTTTATTTTAATAAAAAACATCATGGATATATTTTTGCTATTGCAGAAGGTCTTCCATCTTTTTTTTCTGCCGCAATAAAATATATTTTTTATTCAATATTAAAAAACTCTATTAAAAAAAAAATTTATTTCAATAGATGTCAGGGATATTTAGCTGCATTAATAGGTAAAAAATCTTATTATAGACCTAAAATCAGAAATTAGTGTCCAGGAAATTCAATTAAACTTTTTACCCTGTAACCTTTTGCATTCAGATTTTCACTTCCGCCTAAATCAAATAAGTTTATTACAAATATAAATGCAGCAACGCTTCCTTTTGAAAGTTCAACAAGTTTTGCTGCTGCTTCAGCCGTTCCTCCTGTTGCAATTAAATCATCTATAATTAAAACTGAGTCATTTTCTTTAATGGAATCTTTATGTACTTCAATAGTAGCTTTTCCATACTCTAATTCAAAATCAACCGAGTGCACATCAGCTGGTAATTTGTTTTTTTTTCTTAGCATTATAAAAGGTTTCTTTAAAATATATGAAACAGCTGATGCAAAGACAAATCCTCTAGA
>MDSZ01104544.1_pt1 | contig 11476 bp, 10 predicted proteins | sample 811201 | NCBI WGS metagenome assembly MDSZ01 (sample SAMN05326647, study PRJNA326480) | marine metagenome | isolation source: seawater | place: Indian Ocean: North | collected 2010 | reverse complement strand
CTCGTTCCAAAAACGAACTTGCTCATTTATTCAAGACTCGAATCAAGAGTACTCAAGATCTGGCAATTCAAGCCTGTCGAGTAAATGCCTGTATTCCAGTGATGTAACGACCAAGAATGAGATTGTGAATGTCATGGGTTCCTTCATAGGTCTTGACGGATTCAAGGTTAGCCATGTGTCGCATGACTGGGTACTCATCGAGGATTCCGTTCGCACCATGGATGTCTCTTGAAACTCGAGCAATTTCTAGAGCAATATCGACATTGTTCATCTTTGCAAGAGAAATTTGTTCATTGAACCAGGTGCCATCATCCTTCTTTCTTCCTAAGTGATAAGCGAGAAGTTGGCCCTTTGTAATCTCACGAAGCATCCAAGCTAGTTTATTCTGAACAAGTTGGTACGATGCAATCGGATGGTCGAATTGGATTCTGCTCAGGGCGTATGTCTTCGCACTGTGGAAACATGCCATGGCTGCACCAAGTGCGCCCCATGAAATACCATACCGTGCATTGTTGAGGCATGAGAAAGGTCCACGTAATCCCTTGACACCAGGTAAAATACGATCTTTGGGAATCTTACAATCTTGGAAAACGAGCTCAGATGTAACAGATGCCTTGAGCGAGTGCTTTCCTTTCATTTCAGGTGCACTAAATCCTTCATCACCCTTTTCGACAATAAATCCGCGAATAACTCCATCGAGTTTCGCCCATACGATAGCTACGTCGGCAATGGTTCCGTTCGTTATCCACATTTTTGCGCCATTGAGCAAATAGTGGTCGCCTTTGTCTTCGGCCTTGGTAATCATATCGCCAGGGTTTGAGCCATAATCAGGTTCAGTCAAACCAAAGCATCCGATCCATTCACCTGAGGTCATCTTTGGAAGATAGTGATTCTTTTGTTCTTCGCTTCCAAAGTCCCAAATGGGGTACATAGCTAACGATCCTTGTACAGAGGCGAAGGAGCGAAGTCCTGAATCACCTCGCTCAAGTTCTTGGCAAATCAATCCATAAGCAACATACGATAGACCCGGACAACCGTAGCCCTTTAGCGGTGCGCCGAGGACCCCCATCTCTCCTAATGCGACTCGCCATTCATCAAGAAAAACGCCCTTTTCACATGCATGTTCGATTTTTGGAATGACTTCTTCATCGACCCACTCTCTGACAAGATCGCGAATCATGATTTCTTCTTCAGTGAGCAAGGATTCGATGTCGTAAAAATCGATGGCTTCGAAAGGTTCCATTCCGTTCCCTCATGTTGTGGGGTGCAACGCAATTCATGAACCTTAGCCCTAAGAACAAATGTTCTTTCTTCTCATTCTTTCTTTTCAAAGCCACGCAGTTGCCTATATTTTCTCTGCAAATAGGGACTGTTCATGAAAATTAAACCAATGATGACTCCTGGCACCGAGATAGCAACTGCGGCAAAAACTATTGTTTCCATGATGCCTAGGCTTTCGTAAGTTTCAACAGGATAAATTTCAACGATTCCTCCTTCGTTTGTTATCATCCATCCCTGGTCTTCGCCAATTTCCCACATGAATGCAATACGTTGGCCTGAGATGTCAGCATCAAAGGATGTGATTGCTTCAGATTCTATATGCATGAAAACCAAGCCTTTGTCAGCATCGAGTTGGTACCGTACAGATTCCATCGGTGCATGATGAACCAGGGAAGTGCCATCAAATCCTCTGCTCAGAGCAATAAATTCACTTGTTCCTTCCAACAACTGTTGGACTTCACCAGTTGTTGATTTTGATGCATCTTGAATGTCGAGAGTTATCGAGACATATTTTCGACCGCTTGCGAATGCTCCACACTTGAAGAAGGCCGGATCTGAACATTCGACAGCAACCCATGTGTCGCTTGAGCTACCGTCGAGCCATGTTACTTCTCGAGTTCGATCAATGACTGCGATTCCGTCGTTTAGTGTTGAATAGATGCAGATGTTTTGTTCCAAATGGCAACTAAGGTCTGTAATTTCAGAGGAGAGTGTGTTGTTTAATTTGGTCAACCCCTCTCCTTCATTGAAACTGTAAACGTCTCCGTTTTTTGCTCCAAAGAACGCAAGATCTCCTCCCGCTCTCCATGAGGTAGCTGTTAATTCTAGGGTTCCTACGATTCCTGCTCCGTTAACTGCTTCAATGCTGTTATCATTGAATGAATATCGAAGAGCAGCACCGTAATCACCTGCAATCAATGCTGTTTCACCGTTCGGGTGCCATGATAGGTCATTGAATCTCGCAGTACGGCCACTGTCGATTGTTCGATCTTGGCTTCGGTCACCGGGCGTTAAGGCCGCGATCATGTGGATGTAACCATCATCTCCAACGACGAGAACGTGTGATCCATTCGGTGAAACTTCACCGGCTTGTATGTTCAGTGCCTGTCCAGCCAAAGAATTCTCTCGATTGAATCCTACTTCTGTTGCGCTTGCTAGCGGCGCAGCAATGAGAATGAGTAACATCAGGAACGCCCTTGTGCGCATGATTGGCCCACATCGTTGAACAGAAAAACCCCTCTCTTTGGCTGGCTTCTTGTTCGCGAGCCTTATGAGGCTCGTGCCGATGGGCCATCATGGAGCGATTCGCAGTAAAACGAGGTATCGAGAAAACAATCGGTGGAAACGCAGGTTTGGCAAAGTTAGCGGCACAGCATTTTGAAAATGTTCAGGCGAATGCGGAAGGACATTTCCAAGCGTCCTTCGGCCTGCTCTCAAACATTCGTGGATTCTACATGGACAATGGAAAGTTGGAAGTCGACGTGACACAACTCAAAGGCGATGATTTGGAAACTTTCCTTTCAGCAGATGGTGGTCGAGAACAGGCTATGGAAAGTCGTCGTCGCTGGTCAGCATTCCTCGATGAAGCAACAGGTTATTCAGCAAAGCAACGCGGCGATAAAGCGAAAGAAGATGCCAAAAAATTCTCGAAAGCGAAATCAGCCATCAGAATGATTCGTAAATCGATCGAAATGAGTACTACTGTAACTCAAGAAACAATCGACAAGGCAGAGGCCATGATTTCTGAATTGGAAGAGATGATTGAACGTGGTGAACCCCCATCCGAAGGTCGAGTCAAGAAACTAAGCGAACTTGTTTGAGGTGTTTGGATGGATTTGGATACCCTTCTCGAGCCTTATGAGGAGCGGTATGAGCGAATCAAACAACTTTCAGCTGAAGATCGAAAACGATTGTACCTCATGATAGGTGATGTTGAAGAAAGTGTTGGAATCGAACATCTCGTCGATTGTCTTGCTGAAAAAACTTCTATGGCAGGGGATGGAATTCTACGTTGCTATGTTGGATTTGAACCGAGTGGAAAAGCACACATTGGCTGGAAAGTTCTCTCTCTTCAGCTCAAAAGGATGCTTGAAGCAGATGCTAACGTACTCATTTTCCTCGCCGATTGGCACGCTTGGGTCAACGACAAGTTTGGAGGCAATATGGAAGATATTCAACAAACGGCAGTATACATGGAAGAGACTTTCCGTGCCCTTCTCGACCATCCAGAAGAAGGCGATGGACCTGGACAACTCCGATTTTACTGGGCAAGTCAACTGATGGATTCTGGCGATTATTGGGCCCGCGTTCTGCGTTGTTCGAAAGGTGCTACGCTACCTATGGTTCGCAAAACATTCACCATAATGGGTCGAGACGAATCCTCATCCGATCATGATTTGTCAAAGTTTTACTATCCTGCTATGCAAGCAGCCGATATTTTTGAACTTGATATTGACGTAGCAATCGGTGGCATGGACCAACGAAAAGCACACATGTTCATGCGAGATATGGCCTCCAAGTGGAATTGGAAAAAAGCGACTTGTCTTCACACACCCATTCTTTCTTCGCTGAAAGCATCTGGAGTACGAATGGATTCATTTGACCATAAAATGAGTAAATCCGATCCCAATGGAGCACTTCTTCTTCATGACACGTTAGAACAAGTGAAAAAGAAAATGAAGAAAGCATATCTTGACCCTGAAGATGAGCATTCCCCAGTCTATGAACTTGCAGAACATGTTGTATTTCCTGAATTTGGACAGATTCAAGTGATTCCAAACCCAAAATTCGGTGAACCGAGCACTTGGAACGATTTGGAATCGTTCAAAACTGCGGTCATGGATGGAACCTTGCACCCCTTCGATGCAAAGATGGGTGTTGCATCAGGCATTGCAGAAGGTTTGTCTTCCATCGCTCAACATTTTGAAGCAAATCCAGAGGCTTATGAACGAATGCTTCAGATCACATCATGAGACTTCTTCGATGCTTAATGCCCGAACTTGTAAGATACGCCTCGTGTCTTTCACAAAGTTTCGATCAGGAATTGGGTCGATGTAAACTACACCGTTGATTCGAATCGTTTCACCGGGCTTATGCCGGTCGACATATTCGTCATCAACGAGAATTTGAATGGGCTGTTTATCCGGTTCGATTGCATCATGAACATTGAGATACTGAATGTCTTGGTAAAATGAACCTTCAGCAGTCAATTGTAAGAGTGCTTCAAGACGTCTGTAGAGGCTGTACGATATGTCCTCTCCCAAGGTTTGTTGTGCGTCTTCCAGACAAACTCGACATGGTCCTGTTGGTCGCTTTCGCTCTCGAGCAACACGTTGCGAAATTTCCTCTCTATTTCCGCAGGCTTTGCAGGTATACAGGGCCTTTTTGAGGTAGCCGAGTCGAGGCCCAACATCCTGAATCTTCACGATTAGACTTACCAATTCGCCGCGATTTCGCATTCTCAAGCTAGAAACGGTCTTCAATTTTTCATCTGGGAAAAGAATCGGCCTCAAGACGCATCGAACGTCGGTATGCTCTGAACACATTGACCGTAGGACTTCGTTGGCTTGCTCGAGGGTCTTTTCTGGAAATTCGTTAAATCTTAGGCTCAAGAGATCATCTTGATCGATATCCGCATAATCAACGAGAAAAGAAAAGATCGGTTCTTCCATTCCGTCCAATCCTTTCAATGCTTCAAAATCTTCTGAATGCTTCCTCTGGAACAGTTCTCTCCAATGGTTCAATGTGTCTGCAAGTTCGCTAGGAGGCCCCGGTATGTGGCGTTCTTCTGACATGGAGTTCGCCCTGTTCATGGACGGTCTGTAAAGATTCTGATTGCTCATCATTCTGCGTCAGAATTCCAAGGGGCTCAAAGCCAATCTTCATGAATCTAATCTCATTCGCAGGAGCGATAGAGATGTCTACAATTGTCGTGTTGGTCAAGCAGGTTCCAGATACAAATGCAAAAATTTCTGTTCAGGGGGGTCGAGTTGACCTTTCAACAGTTAAGATGGAGATGAGTCCATACGATAGTTTTGCAATCGAAACAGCGTTGCGACACAAGGAAGCGACTGGTGGAAGCGTAACTGCACTTACAGTTGGTGCAGCAGGAACGGAGAAGATTCTCAAAGATGCGAAAGCGATGGGTGTTGACAACATCGTTCGAGTCTGGGATGATGCTTGGAAAGATCTTGATTCGAATGCTCTTCAGTCCATTCTCAAGGAATCCATCGAAACTCTAGGCGCCTCAGTGGTTTACTGTGGCAAATCTGCGGCTGATACTGGGGCTGGGTCAACAGGACCTGGTCTTGCAGAGCGTCTTGGATGGTCAAATGCATCGAATGTCATCGGTGCTGATTTTGGCAGTGATGTTACCGTTTCGATGCCGGTTGAGTCAGGAGTCGCTAAGGTCAGTGTACCTTTGCCAGCCGTGATTTCTTGTGATAAGGGAGAATTCAAGCCACGAAAGGCCAACGTCAAAGGAATTATGATGGCGAAAAGAGCGCAGGTTGAGGTCATGTCTGCTCCTGCTCCTGCTTCAAATGTCATTATTGCAAATCATTCCATGCCAGCTGCCAAGCCAGCTGGAAAGACGTTTGAGGGTGGTTCAAGCGCTTCTCAAGTTGTTCAACTACTTCGTGATGAAGCCAACGTAATTTGAGGTGAAAAAATGTCAAACAAGATTGTAATTGCTGAATTAACAAAAGGAGCGATCAATGCTTCAACTGCTGAACTCATAACCGCTGCAAAAGCCATGGGAGGCGAAGTTACGGTTGTTGTACCGTGTGTAGATGCATCTTCTGCCGATGCCGTTTCATCCTATGATGGCGTTGCCAAGGTTATCGCCGTTAAATCCGAGGTGTTTGGTGGTCACGATAGCAGTGGCTGGGCAAGCGCACTCGACAGTGCAATTCCCAGTGGTACAATTTTCTGTCTTGCTACAGCACGCAGCAAGGATGTTGCATCTCGACTTGCTGCCCGAAGAGGTATTTCCGTTGTTCAAGACGTTGTTTCAATCGATGGCAACAACCTCACCTCGCCAATTTACTCGGGTAAAGCAAATCAAACAGTGACTGTTAACGGGGATGTTGTCGTTTCAGTTCGCGCCAATGTGTTTTCTGCAGTTGGTTCAGGATCTTCAAATGAAGTCTCCGTTGTCGATGCATCAGGCGATGTCAAGACGGCTGTTCAAGAAATCATGGAACGAGCAAGCGCTCGATTGGATGTCTCTGAAGCAAATATCATTATTTCTGGAGGACGTGGAATGGGTTCTCCTGCAAACTTTTCGCATCTCGAAGCCGTTGCTGATACGATTGGAGCTGCGGTGGGGGCATCGCGAGCAGCGGTTGACACCTGGGAAGAAATTCCTCATTCAATGCAAGTTGGACAGACTGGCAAGACCGTAAATCCAAACCTCTACATCGCTGTAGGAATTTCAGGAGCCATCCAACATCTTGCAGGTATGCGCTCTTCAAAGTACATCGTTGCAATCAACAAAGATGCTGATGCTCCTATCTTCCAGCATGCAGACTACGGTATTGTAGCAACTTGGGAAGAGGCGTTACCAGTCTTCCAGGATGCACTTTCAAACATGCTCGGCTAAGCATATTTTCCGAAGGTGTAGACTCCAGATTCGCCAGCACCATCTCCCACAAATGGATTTGTTGCCTTTTCGTGACCAATCGTTGTGAGCGGGCCATGCCCAGGATGCACAATTGTGGTTGGATCAAGTGGCCAGAGTTTTGTTCGAATGCTGTTTGATAGCACATTGAAGTCACCCCCTGTATTTTCCAAATCCGTACGACCGACAGAACCTGCAAATAGGGTATCTCCGACAAAGAGGTGGTCTGGGTTTTCCTGGACGAGTAATCGCAAACAACATCCACCGAGTGTGTGCCCAGGTGTGTGAAGAATTTCAAATTCGAGTGATCCAAGAGAAAGCACTTGTTCATCTTCAATATCATGGTCTGCAACTGCTGGTTCTGGTAGTGAAATCCCATATCGAACTGCAGCTTTCTTTGCTAGAGTTTGCAAGAACGTATCGTCTGGATGCAAGTACCACTCAACATCAAAATGATTTTTCAATGTTGGAATGTGTCCAGAATGATCAAAATGTGCATGTGTATTGAGTAAAGCAACCACTTTCCGCTGGATGGCTTTGGTTTCTTCCTCAGTATGTGTTGACCAATGCGGACCAGTTCCGCCACAGGATTCAATCCAATCAATGAGTCGTTGAGGCTCATCACCTCCATCAATGATCACAGTATCTCCAGTTGCACAATCCGTAACAACGGAACATCGCATTTGCAATGGGCCAACGAGAAAGTTCTCAATCAGTGGTGCCAACACGCCCATACAACACCGAGTTCCTTCTCCTTCATGAGTCTGAGGATTCAATCGTAATCTGAATGGAATCGGAGGTCATACCACCTTCGGAATCGAACACCCTCAATTCAAATTGATGATTTCCCGGCGAGAGTTTGACACGTACCTTGGGCTCAGTTGAAATTTCACGCCCAGTTGAATCCAGCCATGACCATGACTCAATTCGGTCTTGTGGATCAGAAGAATCAGACCCATCCAGTGTGACGATTGCAGCTTCTGTATCGAGCAACTGGAGCGAATGATTTTCTCCAGCATATGCTTTTGGAAGAACAATTTCATCAGCATCTTCGTGTAGAAACTGGAGCAGTTGTTCCAGATCATCATCGACTTCAGGGGTTGATTCAGCCGATACCTCTTCATTCATTGCATCTGCGAGTGAATCAAGACCAATGTCATGCTCTTGCCGATCCTGTTTGAGCGATTCTTGTTCCTCTTTCGATAGCAAATTCGTAAAGTCGTCTACGTTTCTATAGACAATTTCAGGATTGGTTTCAACTTCGATGATTTCCTCTTCAAACCAACCTTGAAGGAAGGATGGATCAACTTCAATCCGCTTTTGATTCAATTCGCAAAATCCAACAGGTTCTGCTCCAGTCCAATCGTTTTGATCTTCACCAAAGAAGACAAGTCGTCCTTTTCCATCAACCTCAATTCCTTCAACCATGCCCTTGTGTTCGATTTGCCAAAGAATTTCATTCGTTTCAACATCGATTCCATAGACGTAAAACCAAGTTCCGACGATGACAGTAGTTTGGTAAAGACTCAAGCATTGTATTGGATAATCAAATGAATTTATTTGGATAAGTTCTTGACCATTTAAGCTCAATACCTCTCCATTATCGAGCCCCAGATAGTGGCTGGAATTACCAGAAACTGATGCTTTCACTCGTCCTTTCAATTCCTTTCGATGAATGAGCTGATCGTTCGAATAGATTTCAAGTTCGAGCGCTTCCTCTTCTCCAGGAACAAGGGCATGTCCTTCTCTTGCAACAAACCAGTTTTCACCTTGACTCAATCCTGCTGCAACGATGTCTTCCCCAATTTCACCTCGTTGTACTCTTTGATGGACAATGTTCAGTTGGTCATCAGTCCTTACAACTGATTGATTTTCTAGAATCATTAGTACAGCGTCATGAATCGTTGCAAATGAACGAACATCTCGTTGAGCAGTTGGGTATTCCTGTCCATCCAAAGTGAACTGGCGTAAAGTTCCGATTCCATCGAGTGCAAGGATTTGCTTACCAACAATAAGTTGAGCCCCACCAGCATCGAACTCCGATGTCCAGATCTCTTCAGCATCGGTTGAATAGACGTGCAAACCGTTTGTCTCATCGAGAATGACAATCTTGTTTGTGCTCCAAGCGACATCGATTATCTTTGAATTCACATGGATCTTTGCTATCACTTTGTTTCCATCACTATCTAGGTCGATGCATTGAACCAAACCTTCGCTGTTCCCGATCAATAAGTTTCCGGAAGTTGGATGTAAAGCAATAGCCGTGACGCTTGACTTTTGATGAAGGGCAGTAATCAAAGGTAGGGTTGCGACCATGTTTCTCAGATGTGTCCGTTAGTTATAGGCTCATTTGTTAATTGTTCAAGGTGTTGTTACGCAGGTGTTACAAAAGAATATTTTATGATGCAGCCTAGGTTGATGTATGCGGGTTTGGCTCGTGACCATTGTCTTCCTCTGCATGGCCATGGCTCCACTTGTGAATAATTCTACTCAATTGGAAGACCTGAGTGAGTCTATCCAACAATCCCCTCCTCTTCAGACTTCAATTTCATCCAATTCTGGTTATATCACTGGTGGTGAGGAAATAACCATCACAGGGAGTGGTTTTTCAGATCTCGATGACACAAATGTAACCTACGATGGCATCAACCATCAGTGGACGAAGACCACTGCAGATTTTGGTAATGAAGCTGGACATGAAAATGCGATTGCGATTGATTCGAATGGGCATGTGCATATTGTTCACGCAAGTGGAGATGGCTACGCCTTTACGCACAGTGTCTATGATGGTACGTCTTGGACACCTTCGGGTATCAAGAATTGCGAAGGGAGTTATTGTTGGGGAACTGACATGGCCATAGATGACAACGATGAACTCCATGTTGCTTATTCGACGAACACAAACAAAGTAGTGTACATGCGGTATGATGGAACAACCTGGAATTCAACGCAAATCTCTTCCAGTGCAAAGGTCGGTCCGGTAGGAATTGCCCTTGATTCAAACAATCATCCTCACATTTCCTTTACTGCAAGTGGTATGCACTGCGGCAATGGACTCAAACTTGCATCGTTTGACGGGACAGGATGGACGACCAATTCGATTGATTCAGGTAGCAACAAGGGATGTGATTCCGCACTACTGATTGATGGAAATGATAAGGCATACATCTCGTACCTTGACCGCAGCCAATCAAAGTTGAAATTTGCAACCAACAAGAGTGGTTCATGGGCCGCCTACACTCCTGATTCTGGTGGATTCAGCACCGGCTATCCTGGCTCAGACACATCCTTGGCCATAGATCATCAAGGTCGATTCCACATCGCCCATTTTGATAGTCATGAAGACAATGAGGATTTGCGTTATTCAGTGGGCGTGCCAAATGGAGCATGGACGACCACTGTTGTTGATTCTTCAGGGGATACAGGTCGAGATCCTTCAATTGCCATCGATGCGGCGGGTGATCCGCACATTGTTTACCGTTCGTGGAGCGGTTGGAAATTTAAGTATGCCACACTCAACCCTTCATCGCCGAATTGGCAAGTCAGCACCATCGAGAGTGTCCCAGGTAGTATAGGAGATGGTACAGGCGAATCAAATTCAATCATCATCGATGATGGAGGTACTATACATGTCGCCTACAGCGATGAAACAAATGGTGTCCTTCGATATGCTACAAAACCCACCGGTGTGAGTGTCACAAATGAGGTTACAGTGAAATTTGGTCAATTTGGTTCGGTAACAGGCGACGTTATTGATGATTCGACGATTCGACTAACAACACCCGCAGTTGCTAGTGCGGGGACTGTCACAGTCTCACTCATCGACCATCAGGGAATCGAGCACCAACTGTCATCAACGTTCGAATTCATTGATCAGAATGATTTGGATGGGGACGGTATTCCCAACGTAAACGACGATTGTCAAGAAGTTGCAGGAAATTCAACGCAAGATGTAATTGGCTGTCCTGATGATGATGGCGATGGTTACAGCAACAGCGGTGATGCCTTCCCGAGCGACGCAAACGAATGGATGGATAGTGATGGGGATGGTGTTGGTGACAATTCAGATGCCTTCCCCAACGATACTTCAGAGACGACGGATTCCGATGGCGATGGTGTAGGTGATAATGCAGACGCCTTCCCCAACGATGCAAACGAAACTACAGATTCAGATGGGGACGGAATTGGTGACAATTCAGATGCTTTTCCAATGAACATGCTTGAGTGGGAAGATTTGGATGGGAACCAAATCCCAGATAATTCTGAGGCGAGTAAGGTAAACATTACATCATCTTCAGAAGACATGAGAATCTATCCATCGAACATCTATGCAAACAACCTCACATTAACCGTTGAAGCCATCACTTCAGAAGGTTTCACAATGGTGGAGATAGAATCAACACCTGATATTCTACCAAACACGGGTGGCCTGCCGTATGGACTCTCTGGTGGTGATATTCAAATCATCAACCTCGAGGCCTTTCAGCTAATGCAAATCCTACCAGGATCTTTCTTTTCAGGCGAATACATCAGTGATATGGAACCTTACGTGTACTTCACGGTGCATGTGACCGG
>MDSZ01074942.1_pt1 | contig 11476 bp, 10 predicted proteins | sample 811201 | NCBI WGS metagenome assembly MDSZ01 (sample SAMN05326647, study PRJNA326480) | marine metagenome | isolation source: seawater | place: Indian Ocean: North | collected 2010 | reverse complement strand
TGAATAATGATGAAAAGAAAATTTTAAGTGATCGTTATGATACGCCAGGTCTGAGATATGGTGATATTAAAAAAGAGCTGCTTGAAAAAATCTACGAGCATTTTAGCCCATATAAAAAGAAAAGGGAGTATTTATTTAACAACCTCGATGAAGTATATGATATACTCAATCTTGGCCGAGAAAAAGCTACTTTGGTAGCTTCTGAATACATTAGTAAAACGCGTAAGGCAATGGGTATAGCTTATTAAATGTACCAGATTCAGTTAGACAATTTTGAAGGCCCAATAGATCTTTTACTTTATTTTATTCGTAGAGATGAGCTGGATATATACGATATACCTATATCAAAAATCACGAAAGAGTTTATTGAGACTGTAGAGGAATGGGAGAAGATGCATCTACATGTTGCTGGTGATTTTATTGTTATGGCATCTACCCTTATGCGTATAAAAGCAAAACTGTTACTTCCTCGACCAGAACTTGATGATGATGGAGAAATGATAGATCCCAGGACTGAGCTTGTTCAGCAATTAGTTGAGTATAAGCGGTATAAAAATGCCGCAGAGATTTTAAACAATTTAAGCAATGATCAAAGCCAAAGATTTACAAGACAGCTTGATCATTTAATAGTTATTGATGAATCAGATGTAGAGGAGAATTTAATTTTAGATGTTACCCTTTTTGATCTAGCAAGGTTTTTTAAATCCGCCATGGATAACATGCCAGTAGTATCTCAATTTGAGTTAAATAGAGAACCAGTAAAGCTAGAAGAGCAAAAGAAATTTATTTATAGATATTTCGATGGTGAGGGTAAATTAAAATTTTCAACAATTTTAGATAAATTGAAAACAAGAATGGAAATTGTTGTCACATTTTTAGCAATATTAGATTTGGTTAGAGATGGATCTTGTAAACTCATTCAGGAAAAAGTATTTGGTGATCTTGAATTGCAAAAAATTGATTCCATACAAAACTGATGAAAACAAAAGAAATAGATCAAATAATCGAAGCTTTATTATTTGCAAATCCATCCCCAATCAACCAAGCTCAGCTGAACCAGGTGTTTAATAGCCCAGCCCCCAGCTTAAAAGACTCAATCAAGAGGTTAAATAATTTTTATCTAAAACATGAAAAACCTTATTCCATAAACAGTATAGCTGGAGGATTTCAGCTAGCTACAAATTCAGATTATGATATATGGATACGACGGTTACTTAAAAAAACAAATAAGCTTACTTTATCATCTGCGGCATTGGACACTTTAGCTATAGTTGCTTATAAGCAACCAATAGGAAGATACGACATTGAGGCCATCAGAGGTGTCGATTCATCAGGTGTAATAAAAACATTATTGTCCCGTAGTTTAATTAAAATAAAAGGCAGAGGAGACGGTCCTGGAAGACCTTTGCTTTATTCTACAACAAAAGGTTTTCTGGAACAATTTGGTATAAACAGGCTTTCAGATATGCCTAAACTTAAAGAAGTATCAGAGCTCATAGAGGCAGATCCAAGTCTTGGCGAGCAAATAACTGTTTTTGAAAATGAACTTGATAAAAATGATTATATTAAAAAGAAATAATTTTGTTTATGAGATTAAATAAATATTTATCTAGATCTGGTGTCGCTTCCAGAAGAAAATCAGATGAATTAATTAAAATGGCGACTACAACTGTTAATAATGAAATCATATTAGATCCCGCTTTTGAAGTTGGTAGCAATGATGAAATAAGGTATGATGGGAAATTATTAAAAATTGATAAGGTGAAAGTAGTAGTCGCATTTAATAAGCCTAAGAATGTAATCACTTCTGTTTATGATCCATTTAAAAGAAAAGTTGTCGTGGATTTTATTAAAAGTAAAAAAAGACTAGTACCAGTAGGTAGATTAGATAAGGACTCAACCGGCTTACTATTATTAACAAACGATGGTGATTTGCATCACTATTTGACACATCCAAAAAATGAAGTAATTAGAGAATATGATGTTTCTATAGATAGGATTATCAAGCCAAGAGAGATACATCGAGTTAAAAAGGGGATTAGTATAGGCGACGGAGAAATTGGTAGGGCTACGGTTTTTAATCAGAAATCAGTTAGAGGAAGGGTCCATGCTAGATTAATCTTAAAGCAAGGTAAAAAAAGAGAAATAAGGAGAATTTTTAGAACTTTAAAAATCAAGTTATTTGATTTAAAAAGGGTCAGTTTTGCAGGTGTGGAACTTAATGGCTTGAAAGAGAGTGAATATAGAATGTTAAATGAAAAAGAAATTAAACGCTTAAAATTAGGGTTTTCATAAAATTGATCATTTTTAATCATTTTTGCCTATCAATTATATTTCTTGTAAGTTCGCCGGCTTATTGAGAGTTAAAATAAATGATAATTGCTATAGATGGACCAGCAGCTTCAGGAAAAAGTACAGCTGCAATTGGTGTTGCAAAGCGTTTAGGTATAACCTACCTAGATACTGGAGCAATGTATAGAGCGGTTACATTTGGACTAATTGAGAATAATATTGCTTTTAAAGACTCAACCAACGTTGAAAACTTTTTAGAAAAAATAGAAATAAAATTCTCTGAAAGTCCAACTGGAGTTCTGTTAAACTTAAATGGTCGTGACATAACTAAAGAAATTCGATCTGCAATAGTAACTAGTAATGCAAGTGACGTGAGTGCCTTGAAGAGCGTTCGAAGATCTATGGTTTTAATACAAAGAAAAATGGCAGAAAATGATGATTGCGTACTTGAAGGCAGGGATATAGGTACTGTCGTTTTTCCAAATGCTGACTACAAGTTTTTTCTAATTGCTGATGAAAAAACAAGGGCAAAACGTCGCTTAGAAGATTTGAAAGCAATTGGTGAGCAAAGTTCAATTGAAAAGGTCATGATGGATTTAATGAACCGTGACCATAAAGATTCAACTAGAATGCACTCTCCGTTAAAAAAGTCTAGTGATGCACTTATTATTAACACCAGTAAATTAGGAATCAATAAGGTAATTGATAAAATCGTAAACATAGTTAACCATAAAGGACATTAGATTAATGTTGAATGAAACAAATAATAATACAGTTGAAGAGGTAAAGACTCTGAGTGATCTTGGAGATGATACCAGCGCTGACAAAGTGCCTGCTGAAATAAATAAAAAAATTAAAGACTATTTAAATCCAGACCTATTCAATGAAGTAAAAATGGTATCAATAGATGAACTTGAACCGGAATTAGGTGCAACAAATGATCTTGGAGAGAGAAAGGAAGAAGCCTATAAAAATACTTTAAAAGATATTTCTGAGCATGAATTAATTAATGGTAGAGTAGTTGGGATGAATGATAGAGATGTTCTTATTGATATTGGATTTAAGTCTGAGGGTATAATAGACCGCAGTGAATTTACTGAGGATGATCTACCTTCAATTGGCGACCAAGTAGAGGTTTATTTAGAATACCTTGAAGATTCAAGTGGAAATACTATTTTATCAAAGGAAAAAGCCGATTTTATGTTACGCTGGAAATATCTTCGTGAAGCATATGAAAGTGAAAAGATTATTACTGGCAAAATTGTTAGAAGGATCAAAGGTGGAATGGTAGTGGATTTAGGAGCTGTACAAGCTTTTCTGCCAGGTTCTCAATTAGATGTTAGGCCAATAACAGATTTTGACATTTATCTAGATAAAGAAATTGACCTTAGAATAGTTAAACTTAATGAAGCAAGAAAAAATATTGTTGTATCACATAAGCTAATACTTGAAGAAAGTTTAATTGAGCAAAGAGAAGCTTTGTTTCAAGAGATTCAAGTTGGTTCAATTATGGAAGGTAGGGTTAAAAACATAACTGATTTTGGAGTTTTTGTTGATTTAGGTGGTATAGATGGCCTTCTACATATTACAGATTTATCTTGGGGGCGAGTAAACCATCCCTCCGAAATGATACAAATTAATGAAGATATAACTGTAAAAGTGATTGAATATGATTCAGAAAGAAAAAGAGTTTCGTTAGGTTTGAAGCAATTAACACCTCATCCTTGGGATGAAGTAGAAGTCAAATATCCTATTGGGTCAGTTGTGAATGGTGTGATCGTAAGTCTAACTAATTATGGAGCATTTATTGAAATTGAACCTGGTGTAGAAGGATTAATACATGTTTCAGAAATTTCTTGGACTCGACATATAAAGAATCCTTCAGAAGAGTATTCAATGGGGGATCAAGTCGATGCTAAAGTTATATCCATAGATGCTGAAGATAAGAAAATAAGCTTGGGTGTTAAACAGTTAACTCCTGATCCGTGGGATGAAATCGAAAAAGAATTTGAAATTGGTCAAAAATGCTCAGGAACTGTACGGAATTTGACACAGTTTGGAGCTTTTGTAGAGCTAAAAGAAGGAATTGATGGTTTAGTTCATGTTTCAGATTTGTCCTGGACTAAAGTTGTCAGGCATGCAAAAAATATTGTAGAAAAAGATCAGAAAGTAGATGTTGTTATTTTAGAAGTATCAAGAGAAAATAGAAAGATATCATTAGGTATAAAACAACTGCAAGATGATCCTTGGCCAGATATAATAAATCATTTCGAATCGGGTAAAGAAGTAAGCGGAGAGATTATTAGGGTTCTAGACAAAGGTATAATTATACAGCTTGAGATGGATGTGGAAGGCATAATTCCTTTTGGTAAAATGTCAAAAAAAGATCGAAGAGTACTCGCTAGCCAATATGAAATAGGTGCTAATCTTTCAGGTATCGTAATGAAAGTTTCTCCTGAGGATAAGAAAATTATTTTGTTCAAAGAAGAATTAGCTGGAGGTGGCAATACACAGTCTGCAACGGATGAAGTAAAAGATTACTTGAAAAATCAAAAAATGGATACAGGTGGTAAAATTGAAATCCCTCAAGAATTGCTTGACAATGCAAAAGATGCTGAAAAAGAAGAACTTCCTGAAGAAGACTAATTTGAAAAAATAATAATTAACTTTACATTCGCTTTATGGAATAATATTGAAAGTTTCAAGTCTGAAATCTTTTTTCCATAATATCTTTTTCCCCATAGGGGCATTTAGTCTAGCAACCCTACTATGGCTGTTTGTCATAAGCGGAGATCAATATACAATGGTATTGGATCTTCCAATCGAGGCAAGAAATCTAAATGCTCAGAAAACTTATTTAAAAGAGGTTCCTGAATATGCTTCTGTCATGCTCAAGGGGAAAGGAAGAGAATTGTTTAAATCCTATATGCTTCAAAATTATGCGGGTTTTAAGTTAGTTTTAGATCTAGAGGGGATTTCCCAAGAGTATGAATTTATACTTAATGATTATTTTGAGAAAAATCCAAGGAAAGTAGTTTTGCCATCATCATATAAATTAACTTTCGTCGAAGTAGTGTATCCAAATCGAATCAAAATTAGTCTTGATGAGATAATGGAAAAAACTGTCCCAATAAGCTCCAACCTTGAAATATCTTTAGCTGATGGGTATACTCAAGCTGGGTTAATTAAACTCATTCCAGATAGTGTTATTGTAGTTGGTCCAAAAGCTGAATTAAATGATATAAATAGACTTTATACTATTAATGACACTCTTGCAGATTTATCCTTTGCTACCAATGGCGAGTTGGATCTAGTTTTTCCTAGTAGATTGATAAGTAGTGAAGTTTCAAAAATTGAATATTATTTAGATGTCCAACAAATTGGTGAAAGAATAATTGTAGATATACCAATTAAAGTAATTAATAAAGTAAAGGGGATAAGAGTCTTTCCATCTCCGCAAACAGTTTCATTAACTGTGGTTGGTGGTATTATGAAAATATCACAAATTAAACCAAATGATATTTTAGTTACAGTTGATTTTAATTTGTGGAACATAAAAAAAAGTTTTTATGTTCCACAAGTTTCATTTCCATTCGATGTTTTGGATTGGAAAGATTTATCTCCTAGAACAATTGAATTAGGTGTTGCGAGGGAAACAAAATGATAGTTCTTGGCATAGAAACATCATGTGATGAAACTGCAGTCTCAATTTGTAAGGATGGGAATATACTTTCGAATGTGGTTAGCTCTCAAATGGTGCATAACAAGTTTGGTGGCGTAGTACCTGAAATAGCATCCAGGGAACATGAAAAAATGTTAAATAATATTGCCATCGAAGCCTTAAATGATGCATCAATTGAATTAAACGAGATTCAAGGAATTGCTGTAACTAGTGGCCCAGGATTAGCTGGGTCATTATTGACGGGTGTAAGTTTTGCAAAGGGATTAGCATTAGGTTTAGATATTAAGATTATTCCAGTAAACCATTTAGAAGCACACATTATAGCTAACCTCCTTGAGGAGCCTAATATTGAATTTCCATTTCTATGTTTACTAGTCAGTGGCGGTCATACACAACTTTGGCAGATTAATGAATTAGATAACTATATTTTACTGGGTGAAACAAGGGATGATGCAGCCGGAGAGGCTTTTGATAAAGGTGCGCGAGTTCTTGGGCTGGGGTATCCAGGTGGACCAGCAATTGAAAAATCTGCATTCAGTGGAGATTATAATTTAATAGAATTTCCAAGACCATTATCTAAAAGTAATAAAATTGAGTTTAGCTTTAGTGGTTTAAAAACATCATTATTATATTTTATGGATTCATTTGATGAATCAAAAAAATATAAAATCAGTGATGTTGCTGCAAGTTACCAAAAAGCTATTATTGATTGCTTAATTAGTAAATTACAATTAGCAATCAAGCAAACCGATATTAACACTATTACAATTGCTGGTGGAGTTGCAAAGAACTTAGTTTTGAGAAACGAACTAAAAGAAAAATTCCCTAATAATAACATAATATTCCCAGATTTAAAATATTGCACCGATAATGCTGCAATGATTAGTTATTTAGGGGAAAAAAAATTTAGTATGGGTTGTAAATCAAATCTTGATTTTAGTATTTTACCAAATTTTCAACTGTAATTACGATTAAATTGAATTTAATAATTGATCCTTCCTATTATTTTATCTTTGGTACATTATTAATATCAATTCCAGTTGTTATATTTTCATATAAATCGTTTTTAAATAAACCTGGTTATTATCATTTAATAATTATAAGAGTAATATTAATACTCTTAATTATAATACTATTCTTTGACCCAACGCTCATAATTAAAAAAGAGAGGGATAAGAGTTTTTTATGGCATCTTTATATAGATAAATCTTTGAGTTTAAACTATTATAAACAGCCTTCTAGCACTGCTTTCATTAAGGGGCTATCAGATTTTATTGATAACCTTAAAAGCAAAAATATTGATTTTAATATTTTTTCATTTGGCGCTCAGCTAGATACATTAGTAAACATTGATAAATTAAAAATTGATGCAAACTCTACAAATATTGGGTTGGTTTTTGAAAGTTTAAATTCCCAATATGATGCTAATATTGCCGGTGGAATTATTTTTACTGATGGTCAGGTAAATCAAGGCCCACTATTATCAAGATTTTCTAACTTCGCTAAAATCCCAATTCATATTGTAGGTATAGGAGATACAATACCAATGTTGGATGTTTCAATACAATCTGTCGATATTCCACCAATATGCGTAAAGGGTGAAGAAGTTAATATAGATGTGCAAATATCAAGTGTTGGCAGTTTAAATGAGAGAGTGAATGTCACACTATTCAATGAGGACAACAAATTAATCGGTTCAAAATTAATTAAAGTTTTTGGTAAGGAATCAGCGGAAACTGTTAGGTTTCAAATTAAACCGGATCAAATAGGAAAAAATTCTTATTTAGTCAAATGTAGTGCACTATCAGATGAAATAAATATTGATAATAATCGGCAAAGTTTTACCATGCATGTTATGAAAGATGAGTATAACATAGCATTAATTACTGGAGCTCCAAATTATAATACTAGATTTATAAAGAACCATTTGTCTAATTCAAAAAATAATAATATTGAACATTTTGTATATGTTAATGATAGGTTTATACCCTCTTTAAAAGAATTTTGGAAAAATAAATACGAGGTTATTATTTTTGATAATAATCCAGTAAATAATAATAGTAAAAATTGGAATTCTTTTTTAAGAATTTTTACGAAAAAATTAATCTCACACAACTCTAGCTTTTTTATTATACCTGGACCAGAAACTGATTACAATTCGATAACTAAATATTTAGCAATAGTTGATTTAGAAGTATCTGAGATAAAAAAAAATAAACGAAATAAGCATGAATGGAGTTTTAATAAGCTATGGACAAATAATTTTTCGTTTGATGATTCAAAAACCTCGTTAGAGTATTCTAGTATCCTACCCCCTCAATATCCAGCATTTCGGTTGAATAAAAGTTTACTAACTAAAAATAATAATAATTATGCAGATTATTATGGAGATAAGGATAATAATGTCTTAATTGTCATGGGTGAAAAAAAATCTTTAAGATATGGATTATGGAATTCTCTTGATTTATCATCCATAAAATTGAATATGCTAGATACCAAGAATTCTTTTCTAATTGATAATTCATTAAATAAAATATTCAACTGGTTAATGAAAAAAGGTGGGAATCAAGAATTTATTTTTAGAACAGATAAGAATTCTTACCAGCAAGGGGAAGAGGTTTTATTATCTGGGAGAGCATTGGATTTCGATGAGGAAATCATTAACGAAGGTACTGTAGAGTTATTTTACAATGATGAGTTTATCGGTTCCAAACCTTTGTATTTGGATTTAAATAAAAATGAATATAAGTCTCGGTTTTGGGCCCCGAAGCCTGGTAAAATAAATTATATAGTTAGCATTAATCGGGGGTTGGAAAGTTATCAGGTCAGTAGTGGAGCTTTTGAAGTGCAAGAAAGCCACGTGGAGCTAAATAGGATATTTTTGAATAAGGAAAAATTAAATAATATTTCTGTTTCCTCAGGAGGCTTGTTTAAATTTTGGGAAAGTCGTGAAGAGTTGTATAATAATATATCAAACAAAAATAAAAAAGAAATCTACACAGTTAAATATAAATTAAGACAAAATCAATTATTCATTGCAATTTTCTTTTCAATCCTCACATTAGAGTGGTTTTTGAGGAGAAGAGTCGGGTTGATTTAAAGTTTTGGAACAAATTAAAAATTAAAGTTTTCAATTATGATATATGAATAAAATTTCAATTATTGGTACAGGTTATGTTGGACTCGTCACTGGTGTGGGAATGGCCGAGTTTGGGAATCAAGTCGTATGCTCTGATATCGATAAAACAAAAATTGATAATCTTAATTCTGGGATACTTCCTATTTATGAACCTGGGTTAGAAGAAATAATCAAAAGAAATATAAAATATAATAGATTATCTTTTTCCTCAAATGTGGGAGAATCAATTTTAGAATCAGATGTAATAGTGATTGCAGTTGGTACTCCTGAAGGAGAAAATGGGCAGGCAGACATGAGTTTTGTCTTTTCTGTTGCTGAAACTATATCAAATAATTTAAATAGTTATAAGTTGGTAGTTACCAAGAGCACGGTTCCAATTGGAAGTGGTAAGCTAATAGCAGGTTTGATTAATGATCGAGTTAATAATCAGAAATTATTCGATTATGTTTCTAATCCAGAATTTTTAAGGGAAGGTTCAGCGTTAAAAGACTTTTTATGGCCAGATAGAGTAATAATTGGGACCAATAGTGATAAAGCATATGAAATAATGAGAAATGTATATAGACCATTATACATAAATAAAAATCCCATCACTCGCACTTCTATTGAGACAGCAGAAATGATTAAATATGCTTCAAATTCATTTTTGGCTTTAAAAATAAGTTATATAAATGAAATTGCCAATTTATGTGAAGCGGTAGGTGCAGATGTCCATAAAGTTGCGAATGCCATGGGTCAAGATGGTAGAATTAGTGATAAGTTTCTCCACCCAGGTCCTGGGTTTGGTGGTTCTTGTTTTCCTAAAGATCTAGAAGCATTATTATCAATATCAGAAGATAATAACGTAAAAATGAAGACTGTAGAGGCTGCTATCATGGCTAATAAAAATCAAAAGAAGAGGATGGTTAAAAAGCTTATTAAGCTTTTTAATGGGAATATTAAAAATAAAAAGATAGCTATTCTTGGTTTAGCATTTAAAGCAAATACCGATGATATAAGAGAGTCTTCATCCATTATTATGATAAATAGTTTGATAAATAGAGGTGTATCCATTAATGCTTATGACCCAATTGCAAATAGTCAAATGGCTAAAATAATAAATAGTATTAAATATTTTGATAATTTGTATGATGCTGTAAGTAATGTCGATGCAGTAGTTGTTATGACTGAATGGAATGAATTTCGTTCCTTAGATTTAAATAAAATTAAAAGCAAAATGAGCGGGGATGTTTTTTTAGATACCAGAAATATTATTAGTATGGATGAGCTATCATCTTTTGGCTTTGTTTATGATAATGTTGGGAGAATAAAGAAGTAGTTTGATTATTGAGAGACAAATATTAGACGAAGTATTATTGTTAAAACCTAAGGTTTTTGAGGACGATAGAGGATATTTTTTTGAATCATTTAAGCAAAATCTTTTTAAGGATTTTGGTTTAGATTTAAAATTTGTTCAAGATAATGAAGTTTATTCTTGCCATGCCGGTATTTTAAGAGGACTACATTATCAATTGGCAAATCCTCAAGGGAAGCTTGTGCATGTTGTTTCTGGTGCAATTAGAGACGTCATTGTTGATGTTCGCGCTAATTCCCCTAATTTTGGTAGAAGTATAGTAATCAATCTTGATAGTAATTCACATAATATGATTTTTGTTCCTGAAGGTTTTGCTCACGGTTATCTAGTTCTTGAGCAAGATACTATCGTACAGTATAAGTGCACAAACTATTATAGTCCCTCAAGTGAATATGGTATTTTATGGAATGATAAAGATTTAAACATTAATTGGGGTGTTGTTGATCCGATATTATCAAAAAAGGATAGTGACCATCCAAAATTAAAAGACCAAAATAATCTACCAATAATCTCATGAAAAATATATTAATAACAGGTGGTTGTGGATTTATCGGATCAAACTTTATAAAAATTATAAATAATGATGGGATTGAATATTTTCCAGTCATACTTGACAGTCTTACTTATGCGGGGAACAAGAATAATCTACACGGTCTAGATACTAATTCATATGCTTTTGTTAAAGGGGATATTTGTGATAAGTCGCTAGTAAATGAACTATTTGAAAATTATAGATTTGACGGGATTTTTCATTTTGCAGCAGAAAGTCATGTTGACAGATCGATTGATGGCCCTGACACATTTATAAATACGAATATATTAGGTACTTACAACTTATTAGAAATTTCAAGGAAATATTTTAAGGAAGGTAATTCACAATTTAAGTTTATACATGTTTCAACAGATGAGGTATATGGTGATCTTGATGACGAAGGTTACTTTACTGAAACTACTCCATATAATCCTAGTTCTCCTTATTCAGCATCAAAAGCATCTTCCGATCACTTAG
>MDSZ01183179.1_pt1 | contig 11477 bp, 4 predicted proteins | sample 811201 | NCBI WGS metagenome assembly MDSZ01 (sample SAMN05326647, study PRJNA326480) | marine metagenome | isolation source: seawater | place: Indian Ocean: North | collected 2010 | reverse complement strand
ATGAGTTGTTTGATAAATAAACCCGAATGCTCCTTCAGGAAGGTCAGTAATTTCATTAATTTGTTTGTCTATATAGTACCACATAATACTTAATGTATGAAAGAGATTTTAGGAATCCCAACGAACTATGAAAGTAGAATCTGTTTCATCACTTACACGAACTGGTTGGCCTAGTTTTCCTACTACTAATAACTCATAATCTTCATTATATAAACCTATCGTTGTAATATAAGGATTCCAAAGAGAACCTGTTGCAAAGTTTGCTAAATGTTCATGACTTTCATTAGTTATACATCTTGTAGATACATTATTAGTAAAATTAAACTCATGTTCGTCAAGGGTACATTGATATTCATTTTCTACTAAAGGCATAGTATTTTTATAACTAATTGAAGATGTAATATTAGAATGTTTAAAATGATTAAAATAATAAGGATTAGTAATAGTAATTAATCCTGTGCTATAAAATATATTACCTACTACTGGTGTTCCTATATATTTTGATTCAAAATTATGTTCTATTATTTCTCTATCTTTTAAAGCACGAGAATATATTGATATATTCTGAAGAGATCCTGTAAAGAAATTTTTTATACCTCCTTGACATCCTATATATATGTTAGCATTATTTTGAGTTAATCCAAATTCTTTACCACATAAAGATCCTGAAGTTATAACTTCTGTTACTTCATTTTGTTTAACACCATCAATCCATATACTTAATTTTGAACTAGAATATTGACAAGTTATATTATATATAGATCCTGAGGCTGGGTGACACTTTATAGGTCCTGTAGAAACAGTAGTTGTATTAATCCCATCACTTCTTCTAAAATTTAATGAATGGTATTCTGTTGCTACTTGATTAGTTGAAGTAATAAGTGAAGAAGCCATAGATTGTTGATGAGAAGCACCCCCCATATACCCAACTACATCTCCAAATGAATGTGTATGATATCCTGCTAATCCATTAGCTTCAGCATATGCTAAAGCTCCTGCAATAGTACTAAATAATGGTATTTCATTTATAGTTGTTAAAATTTCAGAAGTACAATCAGATTCAAGATTATTTATGAATGAATCTTCATTAAGAAATTGAGTAGTACTATTTGATGGGTTAGAAGAATTCCATCCTAGAGAAGAAAGAGATTGGTTTGTAGGATGTGTAGGATTTAAAACAAATCCTTCAAAATTATAAACAGATCCAGGACCTGAAGGATATAAATTACTTAAATTACCTGTTAAAGAATTCATACTATTATCCCAATTTAATGAATTTGCTGAAGTAAAACCAGCTTCTGATAAGTAAGTGTCATTAAATGGTGTTCCTGTAGTTCCTGTTGTAAAATAATCAAAAAGTTCTTGTGAACTAAGTGTATTTGTAATTGTGGTTACAGGAGGATGAGTATATACTTTATTAGCGTTATCCCAAAACCAAGGGGATGGAGGGTTTGATTCTCTATTATTTATATTACCATAACTCCATACTGGGGGTAAAGTAGTTAATATTATTTGAAAACCTCCTACACAACTAGGTGTGGAAGGAGTAGGAAGTGCCATTGCTGAAGTTTCTATTTCTTCTGTGTTTGCTGAAGCTGATAAAAATATTTCAAAAGGATACTGAGCTTCTGATGGTATTTCTACTTCTTGGTTAGCTCCTGATATATTTAGACCTAATCTCTCTCCTGCTCTACCTTTTAGTTCTGAAGCTACTACTGTTTTTGTTGTACTTTTACCTATAATATGAAGTTCTTCTGATTCAACTGATGTGAAATCTGATATACTATAAGGTACTGGTTTTAAATTAAAATTTATTGTAAAATCATCTCCCGGATTAAAATGAAATTTTTCATTATTAGGAGACTTAAGATAACTTCCCCCTCTATGGTTTTGGTTTCTTAATTTAACATTTAAATGGTGAGGAAGTTGATGATGGAAATCCATAAAAGTAGTATGGGGATTGACTGCAAATTTTAAGTCTGTATTTTGGTTTGCATCTTCAACTGATTGTGTAATATTACGATAATTAGGAAAATATTGATATTTAGAAAATCTAATGTTATTATAATCTACTAATCCTCTATAGTAACTATCTTCATATACATCTTCTTTATTATAGGCTGGTACTTTATGAGCATGTGGTGCCCCCATAACTGTTGAAGGGGCAAATTCAGGTAATGTTGATACTAATCCTGCTCCATTAGGGTCATAAGAAATAGAGTGTGTAGCTTTTCTTACTATTTTAACACCATGTTGATCACGTTCTAAATCTGTTAGTTTATAACCATTTATAGGATTTAAGTAAAATATCCTATCATCATTATATATTTCTTTATGATTATATGTTAAAGAATTAGGAAAAGATTCTGTTGTAAAAGCTTGAGAACCAGAACCTACAGCACTTTCTAAATGCCATATATTACCTATACCATCATCTATAAATCTTGCTGTTAGTGAAATTTTATTTCCATTATTAAAATCTGTTTTTGTTCTAAAATCTTCTACAATAGTTGTTGTTTCTAATTCTAAAGATTTAGGTTTTATTTGTACTCCATAAGTATCCTGAGGTATAGAATATACATAAATTTCTTCCCCTAACTCCCTATGTTCATGAATATAATTTGCATTACCAAATTTTTCAGATACATGGTTATGATATCTACCATAAAATAAATGTTCTAATTGACGATGACCACAATTTGCTGCGGTGTAATTCTCTATGGGTCTTTGTGCCCAAGAGTGTGTTACAAAGTATATATGATTTAAGGAATCTGAATGTCCTTTTAAGTCAAAAGTGTATTGTTTATGAGCATTAAAGGGTACAACTGCTATATCTGATGCCTTTAATTCTTTGTATACAAACATCGGATATCATTTTTAGTAGTCAATTTTTACTTTTATTAAGCTTTCTTTTGTAAAATCTTTAGCTAAGGGTTTACTTAATTTTGCAACAGCTAATAAATCTCCACCATCGCTATATAATCCTACTGTTGTTATAAATACTGTTGGTTGATCAGCCATAGAATCAAACCTTATATTTCCTTGTTCATCTATAAAAGATGGATTAGTTGTATAATTAAATTCACTATTTTTTACTCTTGTAAAATAATACTGAGAAGTTACTTTTTCTTCACTATCACAAATAAAATTAGCTGCATATTTTATACAGTTATGTAATTTTTGGATATTAAACCCATTGGCATTAGAAGTTTTATTTGATTGTAAATTAAAAAGATTATTTGGTGATGTTCCTCCTAAAGTTTGTGCTAAAGCATCAGGATTTAAAACTATAAACCCTGCGTCAGGGTAAAAATAACCATAAGATCCACTTTTTTCATTACCTATACTAGATTTAAGAGTATTAAAAGCCATTTGTCCACTGGATCCCGAAACTAAATTATACTGTCTACCAGCCATAGTTAATACTGCTGATCCTGTTTTTGTAATACTATCATCTGTTAATTGAATGATAGATGTTCCTCCATCATTAGACCCTATGAAAAGATTAAGTGTTCCTGTTTTAAGATTTTGTTTATAATTTTTTCTTTCTATGTTTATAACCCAAATATCTTCAGGAGTATGATCATCAAATGTAAATTCTTGTAATTCATCTCCAAAAACTAATTGTCTATAATGATGATAATTCCATTTAGTAGCACTATATCCAAAGGAACCAGTATCGTTTGTAAAATCTTCGGATCCTGAACCATGTTTATGTCCATATGCTATTGAATACTCTTTAGAAGATGAAATGGATCCTGTATGCATATTATAGATGTCTATAAAGAAATTACCCTGAGATGATGCTAAAGATTGGTCTGCTTGTAATGATGAAGTAAAAGCTGTTCCTAAATTATTATTATTATCTGCCCAGGTTGATGTTGATATTCTTTTAGTATCTAGTACTATATCTTCTGAGTTATATCTTATTATTGTTGACATTCTTTTTTATTTATTATTTAAGGAATATTCCTGTTTCACCTTGTGTTCCTCTAGTTGCTATAACTTCTTTTGAAATTTCAACTGGGACAGTTGTTCTAGCTCCTGAATTAATACCTTCTATTGTTATTGTAGTTGTTAATTTTGCGTTAGACCCAAATAATGAAGTACTATTAATAGCTGTTAAACTAAAAGACATTCCCTTAATAGTTTCACTTAAAGCAGAATCACTAAAAGGTCTACGTCTAGATACTTTACCTTTTGCTCCTACTCCTACGAAAGCTTGTAATAATCTTCTATCTGCTATTGTTGCCATATAACCATCTGGTTCTTTAAGATTTGCTTGACCCCCAAAATTAAGTGTAGTAGGATTAACATTAGTATTTGAACCAAGAGATAATTGGATTTTAGATACGTTAGCGGTTACAATAGGTAATTTAGTTGTTCCTCTAGGTAAAGTAACTAATTTATGAATCATTATATTATTTTCATCAGGAAAAGCTTCCAATAAAGTTCCATTTTCTATTGCTTCTCCAGCAAATTGAGAACCATTAGGATGGTTTTCATTGAATAAAGAATAATCTATTTCATCATCCGCTAAAGCAAATTGTGTTATTCTAAAAGAACCATCGTTTCTAGCTAGTAATTCACGGCCTCTTTTTGTTAAAACTGCGTCTACTATTATTTTTGTGTTATCTAAATATCCCATTTTTATATGTTTTGTTATAAATATAAGTTTTTTTTATTTCTTATTATTTTTTACTTTTTAAATTTTGTTTTTAATCTTTTCTTGAATCTAAAGAACCATCCTCTTTTTCTTTTATTAAGTCTAGTAGGTAAATAAGCATTTTTCTTTATAGTTTTATCTTTAAATCTTGGAGCATTATTTATTAAACCTGCTTTTCTTAAGTAATAATCTAGGTTTGCCTTTATACGTGGGTTTAAATTATCGGGTATAAGTATAAAACCTTTTGCTCCCTCACCATCTGGTAAATCTTGTTGTTTATTTAAATCTGTTAAAATAATATTAGGTCTTTTTTCTTCTCTTGAAATAGTATAAGTACTTAATGAAGGAAATCCTTTTTTATCTTGAAAATTAATTCCATCAAGAGTAGCATAAGTCCAATTATTACCATACATGTAAGCTGTGTATGCCGAAACGGCACTATGGATAGGTTTACCTGCAGCATCATTATATGTTCCATCAGAATCACTAACATATACATAAGGTGTACCATTTAAAAATCTAGGTGGGTTTATTCCATACATTGATATTCCTCCCATAGGACCCGGTCCTTTTTTTACCTCATTATTAGCTATAGCTTCAGGACTATAATCATAATCAACAAGCTTAAGATTATGTGATGCTGTTGCGTGAGCTCCCGGTACTCCTACTTTTGTGTAATCACTAAATAAAGAACTACCAAAAGTAACTATAGGACGAACAAATTTCCTATAAAAACTATATTTGTAATTTACATCATCTCCTGGTACTGCATCTAAATAATTAGCAGCTGCAGTTCCCGGATATCCTGGGATTGCATTGTCTCCTGGAGTTAATCTAAAAGGATGATTATATCTTTCAAATCCTGTACCAAAAGTTTTATCTGTATTTTTAGCTTCATTATAAGTAATAATGTGTAGAGCATCTTGTTTATAACACTCATCCATAAATATTTTTAGACTGGCTGTAATGTCTCCTGCCATACTTTCAGATACCCAATATATGTCTGATTGTCCTCCTTGTTCATACCACCAATTATTAGAAGGATTTGATTTATTTACCTTAAAAGTACCTGATAATACTCTACCTGAAAATTTATGAAGATTACTTCTATATTGATTCATTTTATCTAGAGGTCTTCCTGCTGGTTCAAATCTACTTGCATAAAATCTCATTCCACTAGGAAAAGGATCAGTACCCATAAAAGAACCATATCCGGGACCTACAATAAAACTTCCTGCATCTGCTGGTGTAGGATGTTTTGGAAAATCTTCCATTTCTGATCCAAAGCCCATTCCTGCTGATTTAAAACTTCCATATAAAATACATCCATCACCCGCTCCATTATCTGATGCTAAATAATAAAAGCCTCCTCCCCCGCTTGCTGCATTTCCTAAAGCACAATTTACCGATCCTTCTATTATTTCACCACCACTAACTATAGAACTGGTTTCAATATGTATAGTACCACTATTTCCAGTATTAGTTAACCAATCACCTATATTAAATCCTGTTCCCGTCCCTGGGAAATGTCCTCGTGGTGAATAATGGGATGATTGAGTAGTATAAGTTGCTACTTTTGAGAAAAATCCCTTATTCCAATGTACTCCATATTCTGTTTTTAAATTATTAGGATGTTCATAATCTAATAATCTTAATTTAAATGTAGAAGACCAAGGAAAAGTTGATTGCATTAATTTTTCAAATCCTACATTATCTCCTTTTCTTTTTATTTCTTGAGTAAAGAATTGATCTGTATCTGAGTCAAAAACAAATGCTTTTTCTAATTTTACAAAAGAAAAATCAGGTCCTGGTCCTGGATAAAGATCACTTTCTTCATATCCAAGAGTTGTAGTACCAAAAAAGACTGCGTTTGAAAAAGTAGAAATAACAGGTTCTTTTCCGTATGTTATATCTCCTACTCTTTTTCTTCTAGGAATAATTGAAGATTGTGTTATTTCAGTATCCGTATATGTCCAATTAGCTTCAGGTAATACATTACCAAGGGGATCTAAATAATTATATGATCTAGATATAAATTTTAAAGTATGTTCTGTTGCTAATTTACCCTCATGAGTAAAATTAATAGGGGTAGATTGGTATAAAGATTCTTCTCCATGAGTTCCTGTATTTCCAACTATTCCCGCTGTGTGTAATTTTAAAGGTTGTGGTACTAATTCATTATTAACTGAAGTTGTTGCATCCTCCGTTATTTCTGTTTCATTTGTTTTGTAAAAAGTAGTAGGAATTGAAGGAATATCTAATACAGCAGGACCAAAAGGGGCATTTGCAAATTTTCTACCAAAATTAGGAGAACCTGATACAAATAATGCTGCTTTACCTGAAGTAGTTCCATTAGGATGTTTTGGTGGGTATTTTTCTTTAGGATCAAGATCAGATCTAAATTCTGTTTGCCAATTACAAGATCTTACATAAACATCTGTTAAAACTGTAGTTATTCCGCTTTTTTCTTTTTTTTCAAAAGGATCTCCTACTGTATTTTTGAAACTTCCTGTTGGATTAATAGAACCTGTTAATAAAAAATGTAATCCATCTATAAAATTTTCAACATCCTTTGATTGAATAGGTCCTAATGGTTTTCCTTCTTCTAATTCGTCTGTATATTCATTATAAAATAAACTTTGTAATTTACTTCCTTCCCATCTAGATCTTGTCCATCCTTTTTGATTTAATAAAGCATCATCAAAACATACGTTATACATTTTACCTCCTACTTTAGCAGGTGTTGGATTAACACTTACAGGAGGTGCAGGTGGTGATGAAGGGACATTTGGAATAGCTGGTCTTCCAAGACCCGTTCCTGGTGATGGAGCAGTGTTAGTTATAGGTTCTGGTGGATCACTAGAACTGAAAACCCCTCCTACAGGATCACAATCTACATCATCTTCTTTATAAATAGTAGCAGGGGGAGTGCTAGGTGGCGGAGGTGTTACAGGATTTGAAGGTGGAGGACCACTGTAAGCCCACGATTGTGTTTTATCATTCCAATACCACTGTGATGGAGGAGTTGATTCACGATTAGTTTGACTTCCCCAATTATTATCCCATGTACTCATATTCTATTTGTTTTATATACATATATATTTTCTTTTTAAGCTGAATAACCTCCTCCACCGCCTCCTGTAGTTGTATTACTTGAAGCTGCTGCCCCCACTGTTACATTTACTCCTGCTGATGCTTGTGCATCTCCTAAAGCTTGTATATATCCTTTAGTGCTTATAGGTCTACTAGGAGATACTCCATTTAAGTTAGGTAATGTTTGTTGTAATGGTAAATTTACATTATAGGGTTTAACTACATAATAATATTCTCTACTGTGTATACAATCTACATAATTACCATATAAAGGATCAAAATTATCATATAAAGTAATATATGGATTACATTCATCATTAGCATATTTACTTTGACTCATATATAAATTATCACTTGCTGTTAAAGCTCCTACCCATTGATAATAATTTTCATTATTTAAATCACTAATATTAACACATGCTTCATAATGTTTAACTTCCCCTTCTACTGGAGGTGATACATTTAAAGATGATGATTTTTCTAATCTTTCAAATGTTGGTATTTGTCTTGCAAATTTAGTTCTTTCTAAATAATGTGGTTCAACTAATAATCCCGTTTTTAAATTTGCTTTTGCAGGTACCCATTGTTCTATTACTTTAAATAAAGTATGATCTATATATTGAATTAATTTTACATAATCAAAAATATTTTGTCTATGACTATTTAAATATTTTTTAAAATATTGAAGTTTTAATTCTGTTAAATCTGGGTATTCTGCTAGACTTTGATGTTTAGGGTCTCCTATATAATCATCCATTCTAAACGCACCTAAAGTATAAACTATATCTTCATTAATTTCTGCTTGTGGTGAGAAAAATACTCCTAAATCATTATAATCTAGTGGTTGTCTATCTAAAGTAGATGTTTCTGATCTTATATCAAAAGATAATATACTACTATCTACAGATCCTGAGTCTATCCTTACTTTTTCACTTGTAGTAGAAATACCTACTGTGTCAGGGGTTAAATGACGATGAATCTCATATATAGGTTCAAAGGCTTGATTAGTTATTGAACTTGATATACTTGATGATGGGTATACTTCAGTTAATGGATGTGGATTAAAGTTTTTAATAATTCCTGAACCATTATTATTATAAGATGAAGAATCTACTATATTATTACTTCCTAAAGGTAATCTTAATACTACATTTTCCCAAGAAGAACTTACTGTATTTCCTGCATATTGGAAAGGATCTAAAGCATGTTTATTTAAAATATCATGTTTTAAAAATTCATTTGTATGGTATTTTATTTCTTGTAAAGATCCTGTGTAGAAGAAAGTATTTACACTTCCTAAAGTAGAATTATTATTTGTAGGAATTCCTCCAAAATATGCTGTTTCTGCGGGAATTGTGTTATTTAAAAAATTATGAGCTGCATCTCCAAAAGATCGTGCTCTTTCTAATTCAGTAAAAGTAGCTGAAGCTGTTAAATGAGTTATATGTCCTAGGAAATTTGATTGATAAGCTCCAAAATATACTTCTGAACTACTTTGATGTTGTCCTTCAGTTCCTATAAATACGTTCCAAAATTCACCATTATATGCTGGGAATAAAGTAGAACTTGCTACTATATTTCCGTTTTTGTATAATTCTAAACTACCAAAGTTTCTAAAATCACCTGATGATGATATATCACTACCACTGTAAGGTGTTAATACTAAATGAGGAGTTACTTCTGGGTGGGTAGCATTATATAAACTAAATAAATGAGAAGAAGTAATAGGTGTTATATTTACTGCACAAGCTGCACCAATAGGGGTTACTGCTGGTTTGTCTAATCTATGTGGTTTTATTCTAAATTCTACAAATTTACCTGAACTTGAAGGGATAATTTGTAATTCTTCTCCTGGTATTTCTGTTATTGTTGTTACTGATGTAGGTCCTGTGCATTCACATCTACTACTGCTTACTTCTCCTCCTATTTTACATCCATATTCTATAGAAGAAGATTCAGGACAACAAATACAAGATTCATATTCTATATCTCCAAATAAAGGATCTCCACCAGTTGTTCCCGATGTACATTCACAAGCTCCACCATCTATTTCTCCTACTAAAGGTATAAAATAACCAGGAATAACATCAGGTTCTTCAGTTACTACTGGAGGTCCTGCCACATCACTACAAGTTGCTGTATCATAATTTATAGTTAAATGACTTACACCACTTTCTGTAAAAAATGTATTTATATCATTTACTGAAGTAAGATAATGAAAATCATCTCCTCCTGTTGTAGTTGTTGTAGATGGACCTGTTGTTGTTGTTGACACACAATCACAAGCAGTATGGTTAATTCTTATATCATATGTTACTATAGCACCTTCATATCTTTGAAATGCATTTATTAAAGTATCCATTTTACTTACTACTTGTTGAACTGTAAAACTATCAGTAAATTGAGTTCCTAAACCATTTAGGTTACATGATGAATTTAAGGCTGCAATAAAGCTACTCCATGTGAGGTAATTACTAGAAAAATTACTATTACTATCTTGTAGATTTGCAAAGAATCCATACTCAAAAGCATTATAACCACCATTTACTCCTGTGTGGTGGAGTTTTATGTTAACTAAATGTCTACTTGTAATATTACAATTTGCTCCTGTATAACCAGAAGAAGTATCTGTAAAATAATAATCATCCAAATTACCATTAGGATCATTTGATGCTATATAATCTAATTGTTGTATAACTGGATTAGTACCTGAAAGTGTAGAACCCTGAGTTATTGTATCAAACACTGAAGCACCATTAGCACCAGAATTTCCAGATATTCCTGAGTCTGTACCTGCAGCACATACGGATGCTGGATCTAAAGTGACTGTTGTTGTTGTAGTTCCCGGTGTTGTAGTTGTTACTATTTGAGAATTATTTAAAGCATCTATAAGTTCTCCCCAAGTAAGATAAGTACCTGTAGCTGAACTCCAACTATTATTTAAACCAGTAGCATTAAAAGATACACTTGATATAGTAGCATAAGCACCATTAGTAGGTAAATTAGTTCCTGTACACGAGTTATAAGGTGCTGTAGTATTATCAACTCCTAGATAAGTAAACCAATAACTATTAAGTGGAACATATTGAGAAACTGTTTGTGTGTCCCCAGATTGAACTTGTTGTATGTTGTCTACTTGATCTTCTAAATTATAAGTTACTATATTTGTGTTTAATCCTGAATTATTATATATTACTTGGTCAAAAGTATTAACAAGAGGATAAGTTGTTGTTGTTGTTGTAGTACCTGAAGTTGTTGATCCTATTTCAACTGAATTATTTACTTGGTCAAAAGTTGTAAAAGTTGATATACTTGCTCCTGCATTATTATAAAAAGGATCTCCTGCTTGTCCTTGTTCTTGTATTTTCACATTTAAAAAACTATCCCAACTTGTATAGAATGCAGGATCTTCATTATATTGATTTACTGTTGCTGTTGGGTTTATTTGACTATTTTGGTAAAAACCTTGAATTGTAAATGACCCATAAGGATTAAGTAAAGTAGAACTAGGACCATCACATAATACTGATACTATTTGTTCTGTTATTGTGACTTCTTCACATATTTCTGAAGTAGATACAAATTCATTAAGATCTGTAGATAATTGTTGTGAAGACATTATAGGGTAGGTTATGTTAGTTCCCCAACCATATTTATCTAATTCTCCATACCCACTAGTAAAATAAGGATTTTCTGTTTTTATTATATCAAAAGTAGT
>MDSZ01154137.1_pt1 | contig 11479 bp, 6 predicted proteins | sample 811201 | NCBI WGS metagenome assembly MDSZ01 (sample SAMN05326647, study PRJNA326480) | marine metagenome | isolation source: seawater | place: Indian Ocean: North | collected 2010 | reverse complement strand
TTCAAGATAATATTACAATTAAAACACAATTGGGTGTTGGATATTCTCTTGCTAAATTTTTAGGTAGTAATGATCCTACTAATATAAAACATATAAAAGATCTTAATAAAAGGAAAGAAATAGCAGCTGCTTTATACTTACAAACAATTCCATTAGCAAAGATTAAGAATAATAAAACAGAATTTGCAGGAATAACTTTAGTAGTAACTGAGGGATTATATAGACCTGGACCAGATGAAGAAGTAGAAAAAGGTAGTATTGCAGATTTAAAAATGCAAGGAAGAGCTGTTGTATATAAGGCGTTAGATCCTTATGGTAGAGAAACAAATGAAAGACTGTTTGATATAGCAGCTCATTTAAAAGACACTGCTTATTTTGATGAACTAATTTTATCATATGATAGTTTAAAAACTGATATTGCTCGTCGATCTGATATCACAGCTAGGCTAATCTTAGTAATGCCTAAATTAGGTTCTGATTATACTGGAACATTTAAAAGAGAAGTTCGAACTGAATTTAATGGTAATAAACTATCTCAAGGTGAATTAGTAGAAGTTAAATTACCTGAAAAATTAGAGCCAATAAAAGGAGTTACATATTCATCTAATGATAGCGGACCACTTTTAATTTGGGCAATACCTAAAAAGAATAGAAAGGTTAATCCTATACTAGTTCAGAAATTAGAAAGAATAGCTAAGAAATTTGGAAAACCATTAACTATTACTAGTGGTTATAGAGATCCAAAGAATCCTTCTACCAAAAGTAAAGGCGCTGGATATAGAAGTCAACATGTATTAGGTAATGCTGTTGATATCAGAGCTAGAAATTATAATTTAGCTACTAGAGCTCGATTAATTCGAATTGCTTGTGAAGAAGGTATAACTGGAGTAGGAATTTATACCAATAAAGGAGCTAAGTATTACGGCCGAAGTAGAGGCGGAGAATCAATACATTTTGACATAAGACCTGCTAAGACGTGCTGGGGTGATAATCTCTCCAGTAATAGTTTATGGTATTATCCATGGGCTTATCAAGTTCTAGCTGAAAAAGGTTTCTATGTTGGTTCAAAGAAGCCATAAATAATGGTTAAAGAGGACTAAAATGGCGACAACTAGAGTATTTTCAACGCAAGATGGTAAACAGAATACTAGTAGTATCATTACTAGTAGATCTAAGATCTTTAGAGATATTGATTTATCATTTACTGCTAAACCTAACGGTGAAATTTATGTGAAGAGAGATGCTGCAGCTGTTACCCAAGCTCTAAAAAATTTAATACAAACTAATTATTATGAAAAACCATTTCAACCATTCTTTGGTGGTAATATACGATCAATGTTATTTGAATTAGCTGATGAGGAATCAGAAGATGAATTAAGAGAACAAATAATAGATGCTATTAATGTATATGAACCCAGAGCTCAACTAAGAAGGCTAGAGACGAATTTAAATTTGGAAAGAAATGATTTAAGTGTAACAATTGAATTTCAGGTTGTTAATACATCTGAACAAGTAACATTCACTACTATAATTTCAAGGTTAAGATAACATGGCTACAACAGTTAGATCAACAGCACTAGATTTTAATAATATAAAAAGTAATCTAAAAACTTTTTTAGAAAACAAAGAAGAGTTTAAAGATTATAACTTTGAGGCCTCGGGACTCTCAAATATCCTTGATGTACTCGCGTATAACACGCATATAAACGGCCTAATTGCTAACTTCGCACTAAACGAGTCCTTTTTACCTACAGCTCAATTAAGATCTTCTATGGTATCTTTAGCTGAAGGATTAGGCTATATTCCCGGTTCTGATACGTCTTCTCAAGCCTCTGTTAGGATAACTTTCAATTCAACAGCATCAGGAAGAGATACAAAAGTTACATTACCTGCATATACAAAATTTAATACTACTGTAGATGATGTAAGTTATGTTTTTCAAACTATAGAACCTTATGAAGCAGAAGAATTAAGTACAACAGGATTTTATGAATTTAAGACTAAAGACGGATTAAATAGAATTCCATTACATGAAGGAACACTAAAAACAAAAACATTTTTAGTGGGTGAATATCAAGATAATCCTGTTTATGTTATACCAGATTCTACATTAAATACAGAAACGGTTACTGTTAAAGTTTATAATAGTACAACATCATCTCAAAGCACTACATATCAAAATATAATAAAAGCAACAAGTATTAGTGCTAATTCTACAATTTATATTTTAAAAGAAGCACCTAATGGTAATTTTGAATTATCTTTTGGAGATGGTAAGACATTTGGTATTGCACCTTCAGCAGGAAATAAAATTGAAATTCAATATCTATCAGTAAAAGGAGCAGAAGCAAATGGTGCTAGTGCTTTTACGGCCCAGTCAAATTTCGAACAAGGTGCTATTAGTTCTACATTAGATGTAACTACTTGGTCAAACTCTGTAGGTGGTAAAGATAAAGAAAGCGTAGAATCTATAAGACAAAATGCTCCATTTTCTTATGCAACGCAAAATAGAATGGTAACTGCTAAGGATTATTCATCTATAATTTTAAAAAATTATTCTGGACTAATTAAAGATATTATTTCTTGGGGTGGTGAAAATAATGTATTAGCTGAATTTGGTGCTGTATATGTTTCTATATTATTTGAAGATACTGTGGCGCAAGATACTATAGACGCTACTAAACTAGCTATTTTAGATCTAGCAGAACAATTAGCTGTTGTATCATTTAACTTACGTTTCGTTGATCCGGTTACTACTTACATCGAAGTTGATACCTTTTTCCAATACAATCCAAGATTAACAGATTTAACTGTTAATGCTATATCTGCAAGTGTAGATACTACAGTAGCAAATTATTTTGCAGAAAATACTGGTAGATTTGATCAGTCTTTTAGACGATCTAATATGTTATCATTAATTGATGAATCTGCTACTGCTATTCTTTCATCACGCGCTAATGTTAGAATGCAACAAAGAATAGTTCCATCTGTTCCTGATTTAATAACAACTGTTAAATCATTATTAACAAGTCCAGGAACAGTATCAACTGTTGCGTTAGATAAGATAATTGGATTGGTAACTAAGAAAGCTTATAATGATGCAGCAACGTATATGCAAAGTAATAATTTAACAAGTAATAGTTTTACTTTTAATGTAAATAAATTAACTCAAGCTGTTAATAAAATAAGTCAATTACTACAATTTCCTGCACCGATCGCCGCTGCTGATAATGATGAGTATATTATTACATCAACACAATTTACATATAATAATCAAATATGTCTAATAAAAAATCGCTTGAATTCTACAACATTAGAAATTGTAACTCAGGCAGGTGGTATAGTTGTAGTAGATAATATAGGATCTTATGATCCCGTTGAAGGAACTGTCACATTACAATATTTTAATCCAACTGCAATGCAAGCAGGAGAAACATTTATTAAAATATCTGCTGTTCCAGCTAATCAAAGTGCTTTAACACCATATAGAAATGATAGGTTTGTTTTTGATCCTAATAATTCTATAACAACTCCAGTAGCTACGGATGTTTCAAATTAATGGATATCGAACACGATAAAACGAAATCAGATCTTAATAGACGACTATTAAATCTTCAAAGAGCAGAAATTACTAATGCTCTGCCTGAATATTTCGGTATTGATTATCCTCAATTAAAAGCTTTATTTGAAGCCTATTATGAATTTTTAGATTCATCAGGTAGAGCTGGTGGTCAAATACATGATTTGTATGCTAATAGAGATGCAACACAAGTTCCTGAAGAGTTATTAAAATATCTAGAAGATGAATTATTATTAGGTCAAGCAACATTTGGAGGCTTCCAAAATAAAAGAGAAGCTATAAAATTTTCTAATCAATTATATCGATCTAAAGGAACAAAATATAGTGTTCAACAATTCTTTAGAGGTTTCTATGGTGTTGATCCTACTATAATATATCCTAAAGAAAATATTTTTAGAGTTGGTCCATCTATTAACTGGGATCAAGATAGTATTAATACTGCAGGGCAACAAGTAAAACAAGCTGCCTCTCAACTAGGTCCAGAGTCTCAAAAATATCTTACTGATGATAAACTATATCAAGTTATGTCTATTCTTATTAAGAGTAGTATTCCAGTTGACCAATGGAAAAATGCGTATCAGTTATTTGTTCATCCAGCAGGAGCTCATTTAGCTGCTCAAATAGTTCTAGAATTAGTTAATGGTAATGTAGTTCAAAGTTTACGAGAATCAGGACCAGGTATTGCTGTGCCTTCTACATTCCAAATTGAAGGTATAGCTAATATGAATCTATTAGGTTATACTGATCTCACTCTCCTACAAAAAGGTGATGGAACTATTGGTATGATGAGAACTGATAGATTGAAGACTATGCAAGATCTTCAAAACGTATCAATGGATAGTGCTTCTGCAAATACAATGCGTGGCCTAGTAACTCCGAACTCACTAAGAATGTCAGACAGTGATGTTGTTACATATGTAGAACAAGGAGATCCATCAGCATATGATGACTATGCATATTTTGATTCTGGTAATACAGTTAGAAGATTTAGAATTATGTGGGGCGATCACCCATATCGTTATTCTAATACTTCTATGCGCCAGATTAATTGGAGTAGTTCAATGGCACCTATTACTTGGACGCCTACGAACGGTATACCTGCTGATACTAGTGCCTGGTTCCAGGTTGAAACTGATTATACAAAAGCAGGATTTGACAGTTCAAACTTTGTTAATCCAGAACATATAATTGGCAAATACGTATATGGTTCATCTGGTAAAGCAAACAATTTACCAGGACTTATTGTCAAGCATCCAACGAACCCTAGATATGCATTTAGAATAGATAGTGATGTATATACTACATATGATCTTTCTTCTCCAAATGCTCCATATGGAGTAGCACAAGGAATGACATTTCCATTAACATTAATGGTACAGAGCAGTAAGTCATCAACATTTGATAGAGATTCTTCAGCTGAAACATTAATGCCTACATTTGATGAGCATAGATATCAAACATTGTTTGATTCTTCAGCAAATAGTGCAGATTCTGCTCATTATCCAACAGGTCCTTGATTTAATCACGTATAAATAATGTTAAGAAAAAAGAGATAACACATGGCAAAACAAACTATTAATACTGGTACTACAGCTAATGATGGCACAGGCGATACATTAAGGCAAGCCGGTAATAAAATAAATCAAAATTTTACCGAAATTTATTCTCTATTCGGGAATAATGCTGCAGGTGTAACTGTTCTTACAGATAGCGGTATGGATTTTATTGGAGCCTCTTTTAGAACAAAGTTAGGTCATGTTAATCCAACTGCAGAAAGAAGTATTGATTTTCCTAATGCATCGGGAGAAGTAATAGTCACTACAGCCACACAGACTATGGAAAATAAAACACTAACAAGACCAATGATTGATAGTGCTATATTTGATAGATTTAAAATGAAAGATTTTGATTCGTCTCATAGTTATAACTTTGTACCAAGTAATCTCGCAGCAGATAGAAACGTTGTATTACCATTATTAACAAGTCATGATACGTTAGTAATGGAAGCCCACACTCAAACATTAACTAATAAAACTTTAGCTCCTGATAATGTAGTTCACAGACCTAGAGTTTGGGAATGGATAGCAGATTCAGCAGGATTACCTATTATATCATTTACTACAACTCAACACTCAAGAAATAGAATTAGAGTTGAAGGAAAAGGAACGGGAATTAATCCTAAAATTTCTTTATTAGGAACCGATACTAATATTGGTTTAGATATTGAAACCGCGGGTGATAGAGCTGTTAACATATCTCTTTATGGACATATGTCAGAATCTAAAACTGTTGGAGATACAATTTCTTTAACAAAAAGTCTTATTACATTAACAGGAAATGCAGGAACAATAACTTTACCCGATGGTCAAGCGTCCGAACCAATAACAATTACTATTATAAGAGGAACCGGTACAGGAGATCAAGTTGTGGGTATAACTAGTTTTGGTCAAGGTTCTACAGGAGTTACATTACAGCAACATGATACAGCTACATTAACTTGGGATGGTTCAAATTGGTATGTGACTGGTGGTTACGGTTACACAGTATCTTAATAGGAAAAAATTATGGCAGCAATTATTACAGATAATATAAAAAGAACATTTTTAAGTCAAATATTTGATGAAGCCACTGGAACTAAGATTGGTGATTCAAATAATAACTATTACATAGCAATAGGTAGATCTCAACAATGGGATCCTGTTGGAAATGATGATACTGTTACAACACCAACTGTTACAACACGAACAGAAAAGTTATTTAGATACAATGTTCAATCTGTTAAAGCAATAGAAGCATTTTCACATGTTGTTCCGACTAAAGATTGGACAAGTAATACCCAATATGCTGCGTATAACGATAATTCAGTTGGTCATCCTACCACATCTTATTATATCAGAACTAATGAAAATAATGTTTATGTTTGTATCAGAACAGGTAAAGACTCTTCGGGTAACATTCAAGTATCAACAGTAAAACCAACACATACTACTACATCACTACCAAAAGAAACAGACGGATATATTTGGAAATATATGTATACAATTTCTACTGCTGATACAAATTTCTTTGTTACATCTAATTATATGCCTGTTAAATACATAGATTCAGCAGCAAGTACTGATGCTTACTATGCGCAATATGTTGTACAAAACGCTTCTATACCAGGACAAATTTTAGGTTATAGAGTAGTAGCAGGTGGTTCAGGATATGATAGTGCTACAACAACGCTTACTGTAACTGGTGATGGTTCAGGTGCTAAATGTTATCCAATTGTTGGAGCAGGTGTTTTAACCGCAGTTGAAGTTGGTGAGAGTGCTGGAACAACAGATATTTCAACTTTTATGGGATCAGGATATAACGAAGCTTCTGTTAGAATAACATCACCTGGAGGAACTAATGCAACAGTAGTTCCAATATTTGCTCATGATAGTAATGGATTAGGTGCGAATCCAATTAATGATTTAAGAGCTACTGCAATGATGTTTCATATTAAACCAGAAGGTAATGTCGGTGCTAAATGGATATTGAATAATGACTATAGACAAATAGCATTATGGAAAAATCCATTAGTTGATAGTGCCTCAAAAGCAAAGTTTGTAGGTAATGCTGGTACGTGTCTCAAGAGAATGAGAACAACCGCTTCTATAGATCCAGCATATGATTTTTCTAATGATGCTGAAGTAACTGGAGACAGTAATGCTAAAGGATGGATTGATTTCTGTGACAGTGATACAATTTGGTATCATCAAGATGAGCAATCAGGATTTACTCCTTTTAGGGGTGGAGAAACAATTACACTAGAAGGTTTAGGCGGAACTAAGACAATTAGATCATATGGAAATCTTCATAATATAAGACCAGATATAGATAGATTTTCTGGAGAACTATTTTTTATTAATAACTCTTCACAACAAACTCGTACAGCAGCAAGTACTGACGATGTGAAATTAGTTATTCAACTTTGAGGTAAGCAATGGCTACTAATTTAACTAAGACAACTTTTTTAACACAATATAACGATGATTATCGAGATAGTGATCATTACCATCGTATATTATTTAATAATGGTAGAGCTCTTCAAGCAAGAGAATTAACACAATCTCAAACAATTATTCAAAAAGAAGTTGAAAGATTAGCAAAGTTTGTTTTAACAGAAGGCGCTATTATTAATAATGCTGGTACATTAGCATCTGGTTCGGATGCTTTTTCATACACTTATATTAAAGTAACTTCATTACCAACAGGACATGCTACTCTAGTAGGAACTACAGTTAATGATGGTGATCTATATGCTACTGTAAAAGCTACTATCCCTGATGCATCACAAGATGTTATTATGGTTAGAATGGGAGCTGGTAAAGCTGGGGGATCTACTCCTGCTACTGATACTTCTTCACCAAAGAAATTTGCTGCTGGATCAGTTTTATCTTCTTCATTAGGAAATATTACAATTGAAAATGTTTCTGATGCAGTTGGTAGCGGATCTATTGTTGAATGTCCAGCATTTAGTACATATGCGGCTGGACATTTAATTAATGTTGAGGCGCAAACATTAGTATTAGATAAATTCAGTTCTACACCTACTAAAACAATTGGTTTCAAAGTTACACAACAAATTATTACTGCTGCAGATAATGTTGCTTTATATGATAACTCAGGCGCTACACCAAATTTGACATCACCTGGTGCAGATAGATTAAAAATTACATTAACATTAACTACTAAAGATACTATTACTTCTGGTGAAACATTCTATTCAATGTATGAAATTAAGAATGGTAGAGTTTTAAATACCGCGAAAACAACAAGTAGAATATTAGGTAATCTATCAACTATTCTTAATGCTAGAACAGAAGCAATTACTGGTAATTTTATTGAAAAAAATGCAAATGGAGAATACGACCTATTCGTTAGAGATGATAGTGCTAGTTCAGACTTCTTATCAGTAGAAGTATCTAGTGGAACCGCGTTTATTAAAGGTAATAAAATAACACGCGAAAATCCAATGCCATTTAGAGTAAGAAAACCAAACGATATTAATGCTGATGAAAATATTACAGTAAGATCAAATGAATTTGTAAGTGCTAATTATGGTACTTATTTTCTATCTAATTTAGATAGTGCTTTTGGAATGGCTAGTTTAATTTCTGATTATTCAACAGTTAACTTAAAAGCCGGTAGAGATTTAGGTGGAACAACTTTAGGTACTGCCAGAATTAGAATGTTAGATGCATATGGAGCTGATTTAAGAACACATGTATTTGATGTTCAAATGGATTCTAATGGTTCCGGAACAGTTTACAATCTCGCCAATGTAAGATCAGTAGGAACTGATGCTTCTAATTTTATTAACCTAAAAAGTGTTTTAAGTAGGTTTGATCTTTATGATAAACAAGGATCATCATTACTATTTCCATTACCTAGATATGGTGTTAATGAAATATCTACTGTTTCAGGAACAGTTGGTAAAGTAGTAACACATAGTAATGCAGCATCTACTATTGCCGCAACTGCAGGATCAACCTTTGATGATTTTGAGCAGTGGTTATATGTTATGGATAGCGGAGACATTTATAGTAATTTAACTATTACAGGAACTGATCCTGTTACCGTAACACATGGTTATAAAAACGGTGAAACTACTCTTTCACCGATGCCTACTGGAACACACAATGCTCATGTTTTAACATTTGAATCACGAACATTTGAATTGAAAACAAAGACACTAACACCTGATCCTACTACAGGAACTTGGCATACAGATTCAAGTCTTTCATTGAGTAGTAATAAATTTACGGTTTCTAAAAATGATGTTTATCAATTTCATAAAGTAATTGACGATGCTACAAATGAAGATATTACTTATAAATTTATATTTAATAATGGTCAAACAGATAACTATTATGGTCCAGGAACAGCTACATTAAAACAAGGTGCATCAGCACCAAGTGGTACTGTAAATGTTCAGTATAGATATTTCTTACACTCAACACCAAGTCCAGCAACAAATACTGGATATTTTGGACCTAATTCATACGTTAATATAACCTATGATAAAATTCCAGAGTATTTAAGTCCAGCTGGAGCAGCATATCGACTAGCAGATTGTATTGATATGAGACCTGCGAAAAATCCTGCTGATGGAACATTCTCAGGTGGTACTTCTAGAATCGAATTAATTCCTAGAAATAAAGATAATATGACTGCAGGAACTGTTAAATATTGGAATCCAAGACTAGATTGTATTACAATGTCTCAAGAAGGTCTTCTAATATACAATTATGGAACAGCAGCAGAAAATCCTGCTATGCCAGCTAACTTGGATCCTAATGATTTATTATTGCACCAAATTAAGCTAAGTCCATATACAATGAATAGTAAAGATTTATCTATTTCATCTCCAGATTATAGAGGATATAAAATGGAGGACATACGTCGAATAGATAAACGTCTAGATCATTTAGAAAGAATGTATACGTTAACAGCAGCTGAATTAAATTTAGCTAAGTTAGAAGTATATGATCCAGACAATGCTAATACTATTAGACAAACAGAAGGTTTAACAGGTGATGGATTTGAAGATAAATTACAATCTGATTGGTTTAATGATGAATACAGAGCTAAAGTATATCAAGGTATGTTTGTAAATGTCGTTACACCGAAGGTATATAATAGAGCAATAGGAATAACATATGATTCTGCTGCTTCTGCAGGCACATGTGTTATAAAAGGAAGTACTGTTTGGCCAAAATTTACAGAAGCCGTAGCAGATTTTAGTCAAGAAAATGCCACAGCTATAGAAAACGTTAACCAATTTGAGACACCACAACACATAGCTGCAGCTGAGTTAATTCCAGAAGGTGATTATTTTACTAAGAGAAGAAAAGTAGATCAACATTATTCTTCCCAATCTAATGAATCACTAATTGTTCCAGGAACTAATGAAGTTGTTACAAATGATTAAGGAAAAGTAAATGCCATATGTAGACGTTACCGTACAAAAAACCGGATACAGAACTGTTCAACATTCTGCCAATCACGGTTATGATCCGATTCCAATTCATAGACCAAAATTTATCTTCTTTGAATTTGTAGGACTAAGACCTAATATACCACATTGGATCTTCTTTGGCAACAAGTTAGTTACACATTTTGTAAATACATCTTATTCAGAGGCAGATTATACATCTGCTAGTGGTGGCTCTGTTCTTAAAGAACCCGGAGATCAATTTACTAATGCAAGTGCATTTCCTTCTTCAGGGAGTCTAACTTATAGTGGACCAACCGCAGCTAGTGGACCTGTTAATTCTGATGCTAATGGTGTATTAAACGGAGTATTTTATCTACAAAGTAATACTGATTATAGTTGGGGAATTAATACTGATGGTCATAAATTTATGGCAATTGATGTATCCGTACCGGATAAAAGTAAATGTAAATCTTATGGCACAGCTACTTTTAGAGGTTTTGGACAATATGAAAACTATTATACATACACCCGAGAAGAAAAATATACCTATGATGAAACAGAACAGGTTTGGCAGGAACCAGCAAATACAACTAATAATTCGCCGAGCTCTAACCCAAATACTCCTAATACAAAAAATGATGATGGTGGAAATGATAAGGAAATGGGTTGGTATCAAATGGATTGTGCTTTAACAGGAAAGACATATAATTATCATGGTGATATATCTTTTGGAAGCCACGGTTGGCATATGATTAAAAGTGGTAATGCAACGTCATTGGGCGTAAAAGGAGTTGATTGGGGAACAGCAACCGTTGAAACAACTAATAATCTTGTTGCTGAAACTCATAATGAAGCTAGTAATCACCAATCCTATGGTAATGCCGAAAATTCATCTTCAGGAGAAGGTTCTGTATTGTGTAGTTTACTTC
>MDSZ01149965.1_pt1 | contig 11479 bp, 12 predicted proteins | sample 811201 | NCBI WGS metagenome assembly MDSZ01 (sample SAMN05326647, study PRJNA326480) | marine metagenome | isolation source: seawater | place: Indian Ocean: North | collected 2010 | reverse complement strand
TGCCTTAAGACAAAGTACCATCAGCGCTGAAAGGCTTGACTACCGAGTTCGGAATGGGATCGGGTATAACACTTTCGCAATAATCACCGGCACGAGAGTTATAACTAAAATCAGAGTATTGTAAACAATGATTTAACTAAAATTTAGTTAGATTTGTTATATTTTTTAATAAATTTATGAATGTAATCTTTCAAGTCTATTTTACCATAACTCTTATGAACTCTATTATTAAGACTCATGCTTGATAATGCTGATGCATATCTTTCGCCTTTTCTAGGGGGAAAATATTTAAATTTATATCTAAATAAATTTGCAACTTGCTTTATTGAATAACTTTTTTTATTTGAAATACTATAATATTTACATTTATTATTTTTCCATGCTCTATAACAAATTCCAACGGTATCATCTATATGAGTAAACCTTCTTGATTGTGTGCCAGGCTTTACAATTGGTAAAGGTTTTTTTCTTTTGTAATGCTCTTCAAAAATTCCAATAACAGTTGCCATACTGCCTTTTGATATTTGATTTGGGCCATAAACATTATAAAAAAAAATAACTTCATATTTAAAATTAAACCACTTTTTTAAATTTTCTAAAAATTCAAGATTTTTAGATTTTGTAAATGCGTATGGTGATAAATTTTTATCTTTTCCTCTATTTCCTAAAGAAGCGGATGTAGCAGAATATATTAATCTAATATTATTTTTCAAACAAAAATCAAAAACTGCATTCGTGCCAATTGTATTTGATTGTATACATTTATTCATTTGAAGAAAGCTTTGATAAATCCTTGCAAATTCTCCAAAATGAAAAATCGTATTTATATTTTTTTTATACTTATTTAAAATATTGGATATATCTTTAGTATGAGCTCTTTTATATAAAATATTTTTATTTTTTATGTGATTTTTTTTTGTACCTGAAGAATAATTATCAATGCTTATAATTTTATATCTTGTTTTTTTTATAAATAATTTAATAAGATTAGAGCCTACAAAACCTGCGCCACCTGTAATAACAATTATATTTTTCAATTTTGAAATATTTTAAATTAATATTTAAATATATTATAAATAAATTAAATAAAGAAGTTTATCAATCTTGTCAAAAAAAAATCAAAACCATAATAAAATCTTTTCTTTAATTTTTTATGTAATATCAATAGATAGCTAAAAGCTTCATCTCTTTTAACCCACCATAAAATATGGAATTTTTTATATTTTGATGTAATACCGGTCTTATCATAATTATATATAGTAAAACTTTTATCTAATATTAAAAAATTTTTTTTTAAAAAAGCATACATTGATAATCTTGCGTCAATTTCAAGATTTGGAAATTTTTCTTTTTCTAAAAACTTCAAAAAATTTTTAAAATAATTTCTTCTTACAACTATTGAGCTAGTTGGATGAAAGCTTGGCCAGATAGAAAAAAAATGTTTTTTTTTTCTAACATATCTAAGTTGTTTTTCTTTATAAAGATAAGGTGTATCCTGTAAAAAATTTAATTTTTTATTTTTTTTGAAAATTTGAGTAATATATTTAAGCTTATTTTCTTTAAAAAAATCATCACCATCTAGAAGAAAAATTATTTCTCCTTTTGATTTTAAAAATAACTCTACTATTCCATTTATTTGGTTTAAAGGACCTGTATTAAATTTTTTATCTTTATTTTTTATAATCTTAATTTTTTTATTAAACTTTTTTAATATCTTTAATGAATTATCTGTCAATGCATCATCATATAATAATATTTCTTTTTCTTTGAATCTTTGATTTAGGCAAGATTTTAAGGTTCTCTCTAAAAAACGACCTTTGTTAAAATTAGTTATTAAAATTGATGCAAAATTTTTTTTCATTATTTTAATTTTAAGAATAATTTCTTAATTTTATGAAATCTACTTTTTTTATTTTTAAACAGCATTTGTCGATGTGTTATTATTTATCAAAAATAGTTAAAATATGATAAATTTTTATTTACTTTTTTTAAATAAGATATAGTCAATTCTATTCAAGTTTATGAACGATTTAACTCTAATAATCCCGGCAAAAAATGAACAAGACTCACTTCCGTCTGTTTTGAGTGAATTAAAAAATTTAAATTGTAAGATCACAGTATCACTAAAAAAAAATGATTTTGAAACTATTAAAGCAATTGAGAATGAAAAAATTAATTTATTCTATCAAGGTGGAGAAGGTTATGGAAACTCTCTTAGAGAAGCAATTAATCAATGTGAAACAAAATATTTTTGTATTTTTAACGCTGATGGTTCTTTTGATTATAAAGATTTAACAAAAATGTATAATTTAGTATTAAATAATGATTTTGTTTTTACTTCAAGATATATGTTTAAAGGTGGTAGTGATGATGATACTTTTGTTACATTTATTGGAAATAAATTTTTTTCTAAATTAGGAAATATTTTATTTTCGTTAAGGATTAATGATATTCTCTATACATTCTTAATGGGAAAAACTGAGTCATTTAAAAAATTAAATATTATCTCTGATGATTTTAAGTTTTGTGTCGAATTGCCAATTAAAATGGAAATTTCAAAAATGAAATATACTTCTATCCCTTCATTTGAAAAAAAAAGAATTGCAGGAGTAAAAAAAGTAAGTGCAATTATTGATGGTAGCTTAATCTTAATTGAAATAATTAAACTATTTTTTCTTCACAAGATTTTGAGAAAAAAAGTAATAAAAAAATATATATAGTGATATATTTGCTAATATTAAAAAAATAAGATTTAGTGATTTTGAAGCATAAAAATTTGCAATTATCATACTTGGTAAATTAAATGCAAGAATTATTATAGCTGAAATTGAATTCAATATTTTTTTTGAAAAAATTTTTTTTGATTTCAAAAATAAGTAAGTTAATTGATGTAAATGAAAATTGTCAGCTTTTGATATATTTTTTTTACCAATAATTCTTCTTAGAAGTGAGAATAAATTTTCAAATGCTGGATACCATAACATCACTGCAACATAATATGGTGAAATTATATCATTTAAAAAATTAAACTTAATTAAATAAATACCTATTAATAATGCAATAGCGTATGTTCCACTATCTCCCAAATAAACAAGTCCAAAAATATTAAAAACAAAAAAAATTATTAATATAAATAAAAATAAAATTAAAAAATCTTTTTCTACTGCTAATAAATTCTGTTCACTAAATGAATTATTTAGGAACAATAATGATAATAAAATAATTATATAATAACCTGACACTAATCCATTTAATCCATCTAAAAAATTACTACCATTTAATAAAATTGCTAAACAAAAAACCAGAAAGAATAAATTAAAAAAATCACTAGATAATAATTCATTTAAAAATTGATATTTCAAATCACGAATTGATAAATTTTCAATAAAAACTAAAAAAATTAATATAAGAATTTGAATTAAAAATCTTATTTTAGGACTCGGCAAAATATTTTTATCTGATAAAAGTCCCAGTAAAGTAATTAAAGCTAAAGCAATATTTATATTTATTGAGACAATGGGATAAAATATTGAGATTGAAATAAGTACATATAAACCTCCTAAAATTATTGGTGTCTTATTTTCTAGTCCCAAAACTTTATGAGATGAATAAGTTACATTATCTTTTAAAAGGTTTGTTTTTTTTAAAAAAAAATAAATTGATATAAAAATACCAAAAATTAAAAGAAAATTGTTTAAATACATTAAAACTTAACTTTTCTTCCCATTATGACTTTTTTAAGACCTTCTTTAAAATTGATTTCTGGATACCATCCAAGCTTATTAATTTTGTTAGAGTCTAGATTCTTTTTAAACGTTCCATCAGGAAAATTCTTATCAAAAGTTATTTTTCCATTAAAATTAATATATTTAGCAATTAGTTTAGACAAATTTTTAATTGAAATTTGCTGCTTTGTTCCAACATTCAAAATTGGTAATTTAGATTTAAATTTATTTTTTAATATGTTTTTATTTACTTTTAAACAAGTATAAATTGCATTAGCTAGGTCGTCTGCATGAATAAATTCTCGCATAGGCTTACCTGTTCCTAGCAATTTTACTTTTTTTAAATTTTTTTTTTTCGCAAATTCAAATTTTGATATCATGGCTGGAATAACGTGACCATTTATTTTATCGAAATTGTCATTTTCCCCGTAAACATTTGTTGGCATCAAACATACTATGTCTAAGTCATAATCTTGATGAAGAGCTTCACAAAGTTTTATTCCAGCGATTTTAGCTATTGCATAACACTGATTAGTTTTTTCTAGAACTCCAGTTAATAAACTTTCTTCCTTAATTGGTGTTTTGGCAAATTTTGGATAAATACATGATGTTCCTAAAAAAATTGTTCTTTTAATTTTTTTTTCATTCGCGAAATTAAGTAATGAATTTTGTATTTCAATATTTTCTAAAAAAAAAATCTTTTTGATTTGAATTATTTGCTATAATTCCACCAGCTCTTGCTGCTGCCATTATCATATAATCAACTTTTTTATTTTTAAAATATTTAGTTACCTTATTATAATTTCTTAAATCAAGCTTTTTTCTATTTACTAATATAAGGTTTTTGTAACCTTTCTTTTTAAGCAAGTTATATATTGAGCTGCCAACAAGACCATTATGTCCTGCAATAAAAATTTTATCAGTTTTTTTCATTAATTTTTGTTCTTAAACAATTTGATATCTGAGTCCAGCATATCTTTAACTAAATCATTTAAATCATGCTTAAGTTTATAATTCAGTTTTTTAAATGCCTTTCTTGGATCTCCTTTCAAATAATCTATCTCAAGTGGCCTATAGTATTTTTTGTCTACTTTTATTATTAATTCTCTTTTATTATTTCTAATTAAATATCCTTTTTCATTAGATCCACTTCCTACCCAAATAATTTTTAGTTTTAAATATTTACAACACTCATTTACAAAGTCTCTTACACTAGTTGTCTTTCCAGTAGCAATAATATAATCATCTGGACTTTTTTGCTGTAAAATTTTCCACTGCATTTCTGTATAATCCTTTGCATGTCCCCAATCTCTCTTGGCGTTTAAATTTCCTAAATATAATATCTCTTTAGAGCCTAAAACTTTTTTTGCAAAATACATTGTTATTTTTCTAGTTACAAATGTTTCACCTCTTCTTGGACTTTCATGATTAAACAAAATTCCATTACAAGCAAAAAAACCATACGCTTCTCTATAAACTTTGGTAATATAATAAGAATACAGTTTAGAAACTCCATATGGGGATTTTGGTACCATTAAAGATTTTTCATTAAATGAGTTTAACTTATTTGGTTTTTCACCAAAAAGTTCTGATGTACTAGCTTGATAAAATTTTGTTTTTTTTAAATTTAAAAATCTCATAGCCTCTAATACTCTTAATGTTCCTAACCCACTTACCTCAGAAGTATATTCGGGAATTTCGAAAGAATGCCCTACATGACTTTGGGCACCTAAATTATAAATCTCATTTGGTTTAATTTTATTGATGACATTAACAATACTATTGGAATCTGCTAAATCTCCATAATGTAGACGAAAATTTGATTTAGTATGAAAGTCTTTATAGATGTGATCAATTCTACTAGTGTTAAAAGTTGAAGACTTTCTTTTAATTCCATGAACTATATAACCTTTTTTCAAAAGTAATTCAGCAAGATATGAGCCATCCTGCCCTGTGATACCAGTAATTAATGCCTTTTTTTTCAATTTAATAAAAACTTTTGATTAACTTATTATAGGATAAAACTAATACACTATAAATTGAGAATATAAAATTTTTTTTTTCATAAATATAATATAATTTAAAAGCATCTCTTATCTTGCAAAATAAATTTGATGATAAAGAATTTTTGGTTTTTCTCCAAAAAGATAAGGTTTGATTTAAATAACTAAGCTTAACTCCTTGTCTTGCAAGTTTAAGCCATAAAGCAAAATCTTCTTGAGTAGTTAAATCTGGAAAATGTATTTTAGAAAGTATTTTTCTACTAATCATTACGGTGTTAAGACCTATAAAGTTTGACTTATAAAGATTTCTATAATTTGGATCCAAAAAAACTTTTCTTTCTTTAGTTATCTCATCTTTTTCATTTATTATTGCATAAGATGTAAAAGAAAATAAACAAGAATTTTTTAACATAAAGTTTAATTGATCAGATAATTTTTTATTTTTCCATAAATCATCAGAGTCAATGAATGCCAAATATAAACCTTTAGAAAATTTTATTGCAATATTTCTTGATTTAGCGACACCTAGATTTTTATTATTGATGATTAATTTCTTCTTCTTAAATTTTGATAAAAGTTTTTTTACATATATCAAATCCTTTTTATCTTCATCATCATAAACAAAAATTAATTCATAATTCTTATATGTTTGACTTAAAATTGAATTGATTGTTTTTTTTAAAAAGACTTTCTTTTTATAATAAGAAATAATGATTGAAATTAATGGTTTTTTTTTCATTTAATTGAGTAAAAAATATAATTATTTTTTTTTGTAATTTTTAAACTATCAACATCTCTTATACATGTTGACGGAACATTCCAACAAGCTCCATCTGTAAGATATAATTCATGATTATTTATAAAAATTCTTTTAAATTCTTTATTTTCTACCCAAAAAAAAGGGAAATTTTTAAAATTATTATGTTCACTTTCTTTTAATTTAAGCTCATCATTAATTCTAAGAGTATTTTTAGTAAAAAAAATTGAATATGATATTAAAAAAATGATTGTTAATTTTTTAAGAGCATCTTTTTTTGAAAAATTTATTTTTTTCGATGCATGAATTAAATATGGAATAATAATTAATAAAAAAATTATTATATATCCGGCATATCTTAAAGTAGGAAAATTTAAAAACCATAATAAAAAAACTGCTAATAACAAACAATAAAAGACTAAAAAATTTGAATTTTTTTTATGAAATTTTTTATTTTTAGAAAAAATTTCTTTAAAATAAAAAGCACTGAAAATAAATAATATTAATAAAATTACAAAAATATAATCTGTAAATTTTCCAAAGAAATATACGGAAATCCAATTCGGAACCCAGTTTAAAAATCTTATATAATATTCTTGATTTTCAACTGAAAAACCAGGTCCTTTTCCACCTTTTGACCAAACTTCATAATGAAAATTTAGATATTTTACTAATTCTGAACTTAAAGCCCAATCAAAAGTTTTTGAAAAACAAAATACTTCAACTGGATAAATCAAACATCCAGTAGATGAAAAGTTTAAAAAAATGAAAATTGTTAAAGCTAAAATTATTACTGATAAATATTTTAACCTTAATAAATTGATAAAAATTTCTCTTTTTTTATATGTTAGAAAAAATAATAAAAATATTAAAGAATAAATTATTGAAATAAATTTTAATGTAACTGCAAAAACAATTAAGATTATAGATATTTTTAAATAATCTATTTTATTTTTCAGATTCTGTTTTTTATTAAAAAAAAACTCAAAAAGATAAAAAAAATAAATAGCGATTATAATTTGTCCTGATATATCAGAGCCATATTCAGCTAAACGGCTAAATTTAGTTAGAAATAATACTAATAATAAACTTAAAAATAATGAAGAGATATTTAGGTTTATATTATACCTAAAATAAATTTCTTTTAATATAAATATTGCAAAAAAAGTTAAGAATAAAAAATTTGTAAGATTAAATGTGTAATATTCAAAAAATGGAAAATAATTTAAAGACATTAACATAAAAATTGAGCTTATGTGTTTAAATCCATGATTTAAATTACCTAAGCCGAATTGAATTTTTTGCTGAGCAAATTGAAGAGAATTAGGTAAATGATAATAACCAAAATCTTCATTCGTTTTAGCCATTAAAATTCCAATAAATAATAGTGAAAAAACAATCAATATAAGTTTAAAGTGATTAAAATTTTGTTTAGTATTTTTAAATAAACCTATTAAACCAATAAAAACTATTAATAAGTTGTGAAAATAATTATGAGGAAAAAATAAGTGAGTATAGCTAGCAATTACACTTAAAGTAAAGAGACCTAGAATTCCTACCAATCCATAATTGTAATCAAATTTTTCAAATTTTAATAATTTAATAAGAAAAAATCCGTAACCAATAGTTGAGAGCAAGACCAATATTGAAATTATAAAAAATGGAATTATCATTTGTTTTTTTATTATAAAAGTTGAACTAAACTTTTATAATGATTAAATAAGGTAAATTTTTTACTTTGTTTTAAATTATTTAATTTTAATTTATCCATATCAGAATAATTTGAAAAATTTTTAAATTTATCTAAAAAACTTACCATATTATTTTTTTCAAAAATAATACCATTAAAATCATTCTTTATTAGTTCGACAGGACCAGGCCATGCGTTAGATGATAGAACTGGAGTTCTACAGTAAGATGCCTCAACTAATACAAAACCTGGATCTTCCCACAAGGAAGTCAAAATAAAACCTTTGGAGTGTTTAAATAAAGGATAGACATTATCGACATAACCTAAAAGAATTATATTTTTTTCTAATCCATTCCTTTTTATAAAATCTTTTAATTTTTTTTCCTCTTCTCCATTTCCAGCTATTACAATTTTAATTTCTTTATTTTCTTTAATTATGTAATTGAAAGCTTTACACAAAAACATAAAATTTTTTTGCTTTGTAAGTCTTCCTACTGAAAGGTAAAAATTTTTTAAATCTATTTTTTCATTCTTTTTTTTATTAATATCTTTCACGCTTATAATAGGATCATATAAAACTTTAATTTTATTATTTTCTGTCAAATTTAAACTTTTTATATATTTGTAAGTATTTAAAGTTGGGCATGTAATCAAATAAATTTTTTTGAAAGCTAATTTCCATAATAATTTTCTTAAAAAATTCATTTGAGGATAGCCTGAAATTCTCAAAATAAATTTTGTTTCAAAATTAAATAAAACTAAAAGAATTAGTGGCAAAGAAGTTATAAGATGTATTATTAAATAATCTGGCTTATCTTTTTTTAAGATTTTTTTTAAGGGAAAAAATCCTAGTAAAAAAATTATTAAGAATGATAATCTACTATTTATTTTTCCTTTATAAGGTAAAAATTTTGCAAAATTAAAATTATAATAATTAATAAATTTTAAACTTTTTTTATTTTCGTTATCTAATTTATCAAATTCTTTAAAAAAATTTAAAACACATGCCTCATTAGCTTTTCCAAACTTCATTAAAGAAAAAGCTGAATTTACTACAGCCTTACAAGTTGCTATAGGAGATAAAAATGGTGACCAATAGTAGATTTTTTTTTGTCTCAAAGTATTTCTAATTTGTAATTCTAGTGTATTAGTAATATGAAAATATATCTTATAAAATAAATAAATTAAGTAAAATATTTAAATGAATGATTATAATTATAAATTAGAGAATTCTTTATTTCCAATAGTAGAAAATATAAATAATCCAATTATTTTAGAATTGGGTGTTCAAAAAGGAAGATCTACAAAAAAATTTTTAGAAATCTGTGAAAAAAATAATGGAGAACTTTTTTCAATTGATATTGATAATTGTTCGGATATTTCAGAGAATAAAAGATGGAATTTTTTTCAAACTAGAGATGATAATTTTCAGTTCATAATTTCTAAAATTTCAAAAAAAATTGATGTACTTTTTATTGATAGTTTACATGAAGCTGATCACGTAAAAAAATTAATTTATGGATATTATCCAATATTAAAAAAAAATGGATATATATTTATAGATGACATATCACATTTGCCTTACCTAAAAACCGAGCCTAGAAATAATTTTTATTGTGAAATTAATAACAAAGAAACATTTGATACTTTACTATCCATCTATTCAAAAAATTATAATAATTTTGATTTAAATTTTTCATTTGTATCATCTGGGTTAGCCATTATAAAAAAAAAAACAGATGAAGAACTAATTCTTGCCAAAGAATTAGTATTAAGAGAAACCGGTATAAAAAATTTTATAAGAAAAATATGGAAAAAAATAAGAAAAGGATAATTTTTTTTATGCCTTCGATTGAAGGCGGTGGAGTAGAAAAAAATTTGATTTTGATTGCTAACTATGTTTCAAATCATATTGACAATGTTTCACTAATAACTTTTGATGATAATTTTAATAAATATTTCAATAAAAAAATTTCAATTTTAAACGTAAAAAAAAAAGTAAATAAGAAATATTCTAAATACTATAAATATTTCTGTTGCCTAATAGTCTTAATAAAAGAATATATTCAAAATAAAGATTTTCTTCTTTTCTCGTTTCAAGCAAATATTTATGCAATAATTTTATCTTATTTTTTAGGTTTTAAGATAATTTCAAGATCTAACTCTTCACCATCTGGATGGAATAAGAGTATTGTCAAAAATTTTATATTTAAATTTTTTTTGAAAAAAGCAGATAGAATCGTTGTAAATAGTAAGGCTTTTCAGAGGGAAATAAAAAAACAATTCAATATTAATTCAAAATTAATCTACAACCCATTAAATAAAAAAGAAATTATAAAAAAAAGTAAATATCAACTAAAACAAAAAATTTTTAAACAATTTAGAAATAATATTAAAATAATTAATATAGCTAGATTGACTGAACAGAAAGACCATTTTACTCTTTTAAAAGCAATGAATATTATAAGAAAGAAAATTAATTTTGAACTTATAATTATTGGCTATGGTATTAATGAAATATCAATTAGAGAAAAAATTAATGAATTGAAATTAAATAAATTCGTTAAACTGATAGGTTACAGATCTAATCCTTATCCTTATTTAAGATTATCTGATATAATGATATTGTCATCAAGATATGAAGGTCTACCAAATGTGCTTTTAGAAGCACAAACTTTAAAAAAATATGTCATTTCTTCAGATTGTCCAACTGGCCCAAAAGAAATTTTGATGAATGGTAAAATTGGTAGTTTATTTAAAATTGGTGATTACAAAATGTTAGCATCAGAAATTATAAAATATAATGAGAAAAAAATAAATTATAAAAAAAAAATAAATCAAGCTTATAGTATGCTAGAAAGATTTGATTTCGAATTTAATTGTAAAAAATATTTATCATTGATTGTTAAATATCTATGAAATTAATAATTTTTTTATATTAAAATGAATTAAAATTAATGTTTTCAAAAATATCAAATATTTTAAACCTTAAAAAAAATTTAGACTCTTTATTGCTGAATGAAGATGCATTACCAATTTTAAAAAATAAAAAAGATTTAATAAAAAATGGTATTAATTTAGATATCTGTACTTTTGGAAAAAAAAATACCAATAAAATATTTTATGTGATTAGAAGATCCCCGGGGGCTGGTTTATTTTCTAATGTAATTTATGTCTTAAATCATTTGCTGATTGCTGAAAAAAATAATTTTATCCCAATTATAGATATGGAAAATTTTACAACAATTTATAACGAGCAAGAAAAGATAAATAACACCTACAATGCTTGGGAATATTATTTTGA
>MDSZ01163346.1_pt1 | contig 11480 bp, 8 predicted proteins | sample 811201 | NCBI WGS metagenome assembly MDSZ01 (sample SAMN05326647, study PRJNA326480) | marine metagenome | isolation source: seawater | place: Indian Ocean: North | collected 2010 | reverse complement strand
TGAGCATAATCATCATAAAAATCTATTTTATTATAAGTAAAAATTTTATTAAATCTTCTTTGTACTCCTTTAAAATTAATCAATCCTCGTTTTATATTTGGAACAGATATGCCAACTGTTAATGCAACAGCTATAGAAGCTACAGAATTTCTAATATTATGGACTCCTAACAAAGGTATTCGAAAGTCTTTTATTATTTGTTTTTTTTTATTTGGCAAATTTATTTCTAAGTCAAATTTTGAGTAAAGCTTATTTTGCTCAATATTATTAATATGAAAATTAGAATTAGATTTTGTTCCATAAGTATAATAATTTTTGTTTTTGATTTCTTTGACTAATTCACTATTTATCTTGTCATCGATACAAATAAAAGATTTACCAAACGAAGGAACTTTGCTTATAAACTGATTGAAATAATTCTTTAGATCTTTCATTGATTTATAATAATCCATGTGCTCTCTGTCGATGTTTGTAATTATTGAGTAAGTTGGTGATATATGAATGAAACTGCCATCTGACTCATCGGCTTCTAAAATAGACCAATCACTTTTACCCAATTTAGCAGTGTTCTTTATCGAATTAATTACACCACCGTTAATTATAGTTGGATCTAATTTGGTATTTTGAAATATTGAGGCAACTAATGAAGTGGTTGTAGTTTTGCCGTGGGAACCAACCACAACAATATTTTTCATTAAAGACACTATATTTGCCAACATTTTCCCTCTGGTAATAATCGGTAATTTTTTTCTTTTAGCCTCAATAAGTTCAGGATTATTTTTTTTTATTGCAGAGGAAATAACTACAATTGTAACATTCTTCGTGTTTTGTTTTTTATGGCCAATAAATACTTTTACTTTTTCTTTTTTTAATCTTTCTATATTTTTATTAATCGCAATATCACTTCCTTGAATTTTAAAACCTTTACCTTTCATAATTAGAGAAAGGCCGCTCATTCCAATTCCACCTATTCCTATAAAATGAATTGTTTCTTTTTTAGCTAATTCAATTTTCATTAATTGACTCTAATAGTTTTTGATTAACATTATTCCATGAATTTTTAAAATTTAATTTATTCAAATTATTTTTTTTAATCATATAATCTGTTTTATCAGTCAAAATACAGTTTAAAAAATGTTCTAATTCTGAAATATCAAAATTTTCTTGATTCATGATCCAGCAACAATTTTGATTTTTGTAAAAATTTGCATTTTCAAACTGATGATTATCTTTTGCAGAATTTAAAGGTATAGCAAGAAAAGGTTTGTTCATTAAAGACAGCTCTGCCAATGAGGATGCTCCTGCCCTAGTGATACAAAGATCTGATTCGTCCACTAAATTTACAAAATTTTCTTCAAAATCGAAAATTATATTTTCAATACTCTTTGCATTATAAATTTTTCTTAATCTATCAATATTTTTTGTACTAGTTTGTTGAATAATCTTTATATTATGTTTTGTTGATAAGTTTACAATAACTTTGGAAATTATATTTTCAAAAACTTGTGCGCCTTGACTGCCACCTACAACTAATAAACAAAACTTTTGATTTTGACGTTCAATCAGTTTTTTTTCATAAAACTTTTTTCTTACTAATGGTGAAATAATTATTATTTTATTTTTAAATTTTTTCGGAAAGTTTTTTAAATTTTCAGAATAGCAAAAAATTTTATTACAAAATTTAAGAAATAACTTGTTTGATTTACCTAAAACAAAATTTGGCTCCAGTAGATATAAATCCAAACCTAATAATTTCGCACTAATACATATTGGTATAGACATATACCCACCAGTAGAAAAAACTTTATTTATTTCATTTTTTTTTAAAAAAAAATATGAAGTAATTGTTAAATAAATTAGTTTTATCAATTTAAAAATTATTAAAAAATTTACATTTAATCGGGGAGTATTAATTATAATGATTTCATTTGATCTAATTTTTAAATACTTACGTCCTCTTAAATCTGTAGAAATCAATATATTGAATTCATCATTTAAATGATCACTTAATATTTCTGCAGGTATGACATGTCCACCTGATCCACCAGTTGTAATTAAAATTTTTTTTTTCACTATTTATAATTTTCTTTTTGTTAGATTTAAAATTATGCCTGATAAAATTGAAATACTCATTATTGATGAGCCACCATAACTTAAAAATGGAAGCGTCATTCCTGTTGTAGGAAATAATCTAATGTTAACACCGATGTGAATCATTGTTTGCAAAAGTATTAAACTTATTGATCCTGTTAATATTAATTTAATTTTATCATTGTTTTCATTATAAACTTTTCTAATTACAGAAAATATCAGAATTAAAAAAATTAATAAAATTAGCATAATAACAATAACTCCAAATTCTTCAGAGATTACGGCAATGATGTAATCTGTATGAGCCTCAGGCACTCTATTTTTTAAAGTGCCTTCACCTATCCCTTTGCCAAAAAAGCCTCCACTACTAATCGATTCAATTGCTTTATCAGATTGGAAATTGTGAGTACCTGTTTCTCGATCAAAAAATGAAAACAATCTATTCTTTATATATTCAAAACGAGGAAAATATATCACCATTAATAATAATGATGTTATTGAAATAATAAAAATTGTCGAAAGAAAAAATATATTTATACCAGAAATAAAAATTAAGATTATCCATGTAATTCCAATTAAAAGAGTTTGTCCAATGTCTGGTTGAATTATTAATAAACATGAAACAAAAATAGTTAATAAAAAAGATATTAAATATTTGAAGTTTAAGTTTACGTGTTTTTGAGAGCTTATAATTAAACTTAAAATTACTATAAAAAACGGTTTCACAAATTCAATGGGCTGAATTGTAGGAAAAAAAATTAAATCTATCCATCTTCGTGAGCCTTTAACCTCAACTCCAAATACTGGAACCAATAAAAGTAACAATAATGATAAACAGAAAAAAATTACAGATAATCTATATAGATTTTTTTCATCTATAAATGAAAAGAAAAAAATTAATACGAAGCCCAAAAGGACAAAAACGATATGTTTAAAAAAGAAAAAATAGCTATTAGTATCCAGTCTATCAGACGCTATTAATGATGTTGATACTAGGGAAAAAAATAACCCCATTAAAAATAAAAATATTATTAAAGATAATATAAATTTATCTAAATTTTTCCACCATTGATAGTAGGAAATATAATTAAAAAATTTTTCTTTCATTCAAATACTTCTTTATTAATTTATTAAAGTAAATTCCTCTTTCCTCAAAATTTTTAAATCTATCAAAAGATGCTGATGCTGGACTAAATAATATAGTATTTTTCAAAGATTTTTTTTTATCTACGTCATTCAAAATTACTGATAAAGCTTTGTCTAAATCTTTAAATCGACTAAATTCTATTTTATTCTTTAAATCTTTAGTAAATTTATAAAAATTTTTTCCATAAACATAGCATTTTATATTTTGGAAATATTTTTTTGGTAAAAGAAATTTATCTGCTTTTTTTGGAATACCACCCAAAAGCCAGTAAATATTTTTATACATTTTTAATATCTCTAAAGAAGATGAATAACTGGTGGATTTAGAGTCATTAATTATTGTTAAGTTTTTTTTATCAAAAATTATTTGTTGCCTATAATCTAAGCCATTAAAATTATTTACTGTTTTATATAATTCTTTTTTTTTTATCCGAAAATGTTTGGCTATTTCTAAAGCAAAAGATAAATTTGCTTGATTTGATTTTGATAAAAAATATTTATTTTTTACTTTTTTTAAAATATCATTATTAATATTTGTATTAATATTATGAATTTTATTTCTAAGTTTATTTTGTTTAAGTTTTTTTTGTATTAATTGATCATGTTTATTTACGAATCCTACTGAATTTTTTTTTTGATTTTTAAGAAGTTTAAATTTAGCTGATATATAATTTTTTAAATTTCCATGTCTTTCAATATGGTCAGGAGATAAGTTTAAGATTGCAGCATATTTAGTATTAAAAATCTTTGAATAATCAAGTTGATATGAAGAGGCCTCAATTATAAAAATAGTTTTAGGTAATATTTTCTTAACTGATAAAATTGGTATTCCAATATTGCCTGCCAATTTAACATCTTTTTTTTGATCTTTTAAAATATTGTATAACAGCTTGCAAGTTGTTGATTTACCGTTTGTGCCTGTCAGAGTAATACAATCATTTCTGTAAAATGAATAAAATACATCTAGGTCGGTATAAATTAATTTTTTATTTCTAATCAATAATTTTTTCAATTTACATTTATTTATATCTATTCCAGGGCTCAGAATTATAAAGTCAAATTTAGTTTTAAATACCTCTTTGATTGTTAGAAGTTTTTTTTTTATTTGTATTGATTTTTTAATCTTAATGTTATCATCAAATAAAAATACTTTATTTTTTTTCCTTAGAAATTTAAATGTTGAGGTACCACTCTTTCCTAATCCATAAACTAAAATTTTTTTATTAAAAAAAATTTTTGAAAATTTGTTCATTATCTTAATTTAAGTGTGGCCAATCCTATCATTGCTAAAATTATCGAGATTATCCAAAATCTGATCACGACTGTTGATTCTGGCCAACCCTTTTTTTCAAAATGATGATGAATTGGTGCCATTTTGAAAACTCTTTTTCCAGTTAGCTTAAATGAAATTACTTGGACAATTACTGAAACAGCTTCTAGCACAAATAATCCTCCAGTAATTGCCAGAACTATTTCGTGTTTAGTTATAATTCCTATCGCTCCTAGCGATCCACCTAATGACAAGGATCCAGTATCACCCATAAATATTTTAGCTGGTGGAGCATTAAACCACAAAAAACCTAAGCAAGAACCTATAATTGCTCCGCAAAAAATAGAGATTTCTCCAGATCCTTCAATGTAAATAATTTGAAGATAATCTGAAAAAATAATATTCCCAGCAACATAACTTATGAATGCAAAACAAGCTGCAACCAAGATCACTGGAACAGTCGCCAACCCATCTAGACCATCTGTTAAATTTACCGCATTAGAGGACCCCACAATTACAAATATTGAAAAAGGAATAAAAAACCAACCTAAATTGATAAATAAGTTTTTAAAAAAAGGAAAATATAAGTTCGTTAATTCATTATAATTTACATAATATGTTAAAAAAATAACACCCAAAAGGGCTAAAAATACTTGTGAAAATAATTTAAATCTAAATGATATCCCTGATGAATGATTGCTTTTAATTTTTTTATAATCATCAAAAGCACCTAATAATCCAAATGTTATGAGAATATATAAAGAAAAAATTACATAAATATTTGATAAATCTGACCACATGACCACAGATACTAATATTCCTATTAAAATTACCAAACCTCCCATTGTTGGAGTGCCGATCTTTTTAATTATATGATCTCCAGGCCCATCTTCCCTAATAGGATTTAAAATTTTTCGGTCAGAAAATAATCTTATGAATGGTCCGCCAATTATTAATACTATAACTAGTGAAGTGAAAACCGCTAAACCAACTCTAAAAGTTATGTATTTAAAAACATTCAAAAATGTAAAAATTTCAACATATTCTAAAAGAAAATTATAAAACATTTAAACTCTCACTTTTCAATTTTTTTACGACAGTATTTAAACCTGTTGCATTAGATCCTTTGACCATCAAATAGTCATTATTACTTAAATTATCATTAATCAAATTAATTATCTCTGAAGTATTATTTAAAAGTTCACCTTTTTTACTTTGATCCAAACCTTTGTACGTTTTTTTAATAAATTTACCAATAATGTGTATTTTAAATATGTTCAAATTATTAAGAAGACCTCTTATCATCTTATGTTGTTTGATTGAGTGTTTGCCAAGCTCTAACATATCTCCAAGCAAAACATGTTTTTTAAAATTATTAACCTCTAGATTATCATAATTTTTTAAAGCTGTTCTTAATGATAATGGGTTCGAATTATAACTTTCATCAACTAAATTAACTAATTTATCTTTAACCTTTATTTTTGATATATCGCCTCTGCCTTCAGGTATCTTAAAGTTAAGAAATATTTTTTTAGATAAAGTTTTAATATCAAAATAATTACTTAATACTAATAGTGTAGCAATTAAATTTTGAATAAAATTTATAGAGTTACTATTAGTGTAAAAAAATAATACTTGTTTCTTATACTTAATAAAGATTTGGTAATTACTATCTTTTTTCTTTATCTTATTTAATTGAATAGTCGAATTTCTTTTTTTTATGCTAAATGACAAAACTTTTAATTTTTTTTTTAGTGCTTTTTTTTTATGAAATTCGTAAAAATCATCATCAGCATTCAAAATTAATTTTCCATCAGGTTTTATATTTTCTATAATTTCTGATTTTGCCTCTGCAATTCCACTAATACTCTTAAAATTTTTAGAATGAGCATAACTTATATTCGTAATAATACCCAAATCTGGTTTTAAAATTTTTGTTAAATAATCAATCTCCCCTTTCTTATCCATGCCTACTTCAAATACTCCAAAATCATCATGTTTTTTTAAATTTAACAAACTAAGAGGAAGGCCATATTTATTATTATATGATTTTGGTGAATAGGATACTTTAGAAATTTGTTTAAGTGCTGCTGCTAACATTTCTTTTAATGTTGTTTTTCCACAACTACCGGTTATACCAATAATTTTACTCGTCACATTTTCTCTATAAATACTTGCGCATGTTGATAAAAATTTAAGAGTATTTTTTACTTTAATTTGTTTTGATTTAGCAGTTTTTTGATCAAATTTATTTACGATTGATAAAGAAGCTCCTTTTTTTTTTGCATCTAGAATGAAATTATTGCCATCATTTTTAGTTCCCCTGATTGCAAAAAAAACATCATTTTTATTTATTTCCTTTGAATTTATGCACGCCTTATTAAAAATGAATTTTTTTGGAAAAAAAGTTGAAGATAATTCCTTTAGAATATTTGATCTCAAATCATTATGTAAAGAAAAATTTTTTCTTTTTATAAATCTTAATATCTCATCCCTGTCCGAAAAAAAATATTTTCGGTTATTATAATCTTGTGTTTTTTCATGACCTTTCCCAGCTACTATTGCTATATCTCCAGTATTTAAATTTTGAATACATTTAGATATTGCTAACTTTCGACTAGAAATTTCATATATGTTTTTATTTTGAATTCCTTTTTTAATTTCTTTTCTTATTTTTTTTGGATTTTCGCTTCGGGGATTATCATCTGTTAGATAAATCATGTCACAAAACTTTGAGGCAATTTTTCCCATCTTTGATCTTTTCTTTTTATCTCTATCTCCTCCACATCCAAATACTAATGATATCTTTTTTGAAGGGAACTGTTGTTTAATGTTTAAAAGCAAAACTTTAAGTGCATCTGGTGTATGTGCATAATCCAATATTACTTTACTATTATTTTTTAGTTTACCGATTTTTTCAAACCTTCCTTCAACTGGTTTAATTTTTTCTACAATTTTCACAACTTTATTTAAATCTTGTCCAGATTTTATCGCAGCAAGAAAAGCCATCAAAATATTTTTTATTTGAATTTTACCAATTAATTTAAGTCTCAAATTCAATATTCTTTTTTTATATTTTATTTTAAGTAATTGAAATTCATTATCAAATTTATGGGAAACTAATTCTAAATCAGAATTTTTTCCGAATACGGATAATAGCCTTAATTTTTTTTGTTTAGATATTATTTTAATGTCCTTAAATTGGGGTATTGTTGAGTCGGTAATTATCAGTCCGTTGTTCTTTATTAAATTTTTGAATAAATATAGTTTTGAATTAAGATAATCTTTAAAGTTTTTATGATAATCTAAGTGATCATGTGATAAATTTGTAAAAATTCCAATATCAAATAATAACCCGTCTAATCTATTCTGCTTTAAACCATGACTGGAAGCTTCCAAAATAATGTGATCAATATTTTTTTTTTTAAATTGATAAATAAATTCACTAAGTTTTATTGGATCTAAAGTTGTATTTGAAACATCCATTAGATTGTTTTTTGTCCTTACTCCAATTGTGCCGATTGATGCAGCTTTTACCTTGCATAAGCTTAATATCTGGTAATAAAAATCTGAAATTGATGATTTGCCGTTTGTTCCAGTAACCGCCGTCAATTTTTTTGGAAATTTATTAAGTTTTTTAAATGAAATTTGAGATAATAATTTCCTAACATTTTTTTGCTTGAGATAAATAATATTAATTTTTTTTTGTTTAATATTTTTTTCTGAAATAATTACTTTAGCTCCATTATTGATTGCATCATCAATATATCTATTTCCATCTGTTTTTTTTCCTCTTATAGCAAAAAAAATATAACCCTTTTTTACTGTTGAGCTATTAAAAGAAATTCCTGAAATATTTATTTTGTGAAATTTTTTATCTAAATTTTTGATTAAATCTCCTAAATACATTTTGTTTAACCATTAATATATTTTGTGGCTAAAATAGGCCCAATTTTTTCTATAATTTGACCAACAACTTCTACTGAGGTCCAACCAGCTGTATTAAAAGGAGTTCCCTTATATTTGATGCCAGATCCATCTCTATAATTATAAATGTACTCACTATTAGTTTTTGGTTCATCTAACATCACAACTAAACTATATTTGGGATTAGAGGCAGGGAATATTGATGCAAAAGTATTTATTTTCTTTCTAGAGTATCCACCAATTGTGCTTTTTTCAGCAGTTCCTGTTTTTCCTGCAACTTCATATCCCTCTACATTCGCTAATGATGCAGTTCCAGCTTTTGTAGTAACAATTTTTCTTAAAATCGGAACAATATTTTTTGAAACATTATCATTCAAAATTTTATTCCTCTTAGGATATAGTTTTTTTTTAATTAAAGTTGGCTCAATCTTAAATCCACCGTTTGCGATAATTGAATAAGCATTAGTTAACTGTAAAATTGTAGTTGTGATTCCGTGACCGTAAGATGCTGTTGCTAATTTACATTTTCCCCATTTAAAAGGTATTGGTTTGCCGACTTCATCAATATCAAAATTAACAGTCTCGATTAAATCTAAATTATTCATAAAATCCCTAAATTTATCTATTCCAATTGATTGTCCGATTCTAACAGATCCTATATTGCCCGATCTAATTAATATTTCTTCAGCAGTTAAGTTTGATGGAATTTTTTCATCATATTCATTAATTGTATTATTTCCGCATCTAATGCTTTTTTCTAAATTATTAAATTTAGTATTTGGCTTAATAATCCGTTCATTGAACGCTGCTGCTAAAGTAAAAGTTTTAAACACTGATCCAAGCTCATAAACACCTTTGGTTGCTCTATTTATGAAATTAATATCAGTAATTTTTTCCCTGTGATTAGGATTAAAGTCTGGCAATGAAACTATTGAGATAATCTCACCATTATTTACATTCATCAATATGGCGGCACTACCGATCGTATTAAAAATTTTATTGAATTTGATTAATTCTTCTCTAATTAAATATTGAATATCTCTGTCAACAGTCAATTGAATTGGCTTATCTTTTTCTTTTAATTCTAAATTAAGAGATCTTTCGATTCCAGATATTCCATTATTATTATTATCTATTTGTCCAATAATATGGCTAAACAAATTTTTTTCAGGGTAGACTCTAATTAAATTTTCATGAGGTTTTATTGATTTATCTCCTAACATCATTATTTTTTCATAGTTTTCGTCAGAAATTTTTTTTTCAAACCAAAAAAATTTATCTTTATTAAGTTTAGATTGAATAAACTCATAATTTTTATTTGGAAAAATATATTTTAAATTTAATAAAAGTTTTTTCTTATCTATCACTTCGATTGGATTAATACCAATATCAATAGAGTTAATAGTTTTGGCTAAAAAATTACCTTTTCTATCTATAATGTCAGCTCTTTGGATTTTATCAAATGTGCTATATTTATTTGTATATAATTTATTTAAACCTCTTGAGCCAAGATGAGTTAAATGAATAGTGTAAATTATTGAAATAAGAAAAAAAACAAAAAAAATAAAAGCAATTCTATTAAACTTAATATTTAAATTTTTTTTATTGTTTTCAAATTTTATTTCACTATTTTGATCCTCTAAAGTAAAATTTGGTATTTTTTTTTTAATAATCATCAGTAATTTTAATCTTTTCGATATGTATATCTTTATTTTTAAAAATCAGTGCTTGAATTTCATCAAGATTTTTTTTACTAAGTTCATTTTCAAAATATTGTTTTTGAAAATCAATTAATCTTTCTGCTGAGCTTAAATAGTCAAATTCAAGCTTTCTTGTCTCTAATTGAACTTCTAAATTAAGTATATTTTCTTTTAAAACAAATATTTCATCATCAATTTTTTTAGTCGAATTTTTTATTAATGACGTAATCAAAATTAATAAAAATATTAAATTAATAGTAAAAAATTTTTTCATAACTTTGAACCTAAATTTTCTATTTCAATTAAATCTTTGAATTTCTCCAAAACATCAGTTTCAAATTCATAAAAATTCTCTTTTTTAATTAAGTACCTTAGCTTTGCAGATCTGGATGGATAATTTTCCTTTAATTCTCTTTCTGTCGGTTTTATAGGTTTTTTTAATGGCATTTTAAATAATATATCTTTTTGATTAATTTTTGGTTGGTATCTAGAAACACTTTTATGTTCAGATAAACTTTTAAAAAAATATTTAACTATTTTATCCTCTAAAGAATGAAATGTAACAATTGCTAGTATACCATCTTTTTTCAAAACTTTTACTGCATTAATCATCCCATAAATTAGTTCGCTTATTTCTTTATTTACAAATATCCTTAAGGCCTGAAAAACTTTTGTAGCACTATGAGTTTTATAATTTTTTTTTCTTTTAGTTTTTTCTATTAGATCAACTAAAGTTTTTGTATCGATTTCTCTTGATAATCTTTGTTTGATGATATTTTTGACAATAAACTTAGCTTCTCTTTCTTCACCAAAATATTTAAATATTCTCTCTAGATGATTACCATCCAATTTATTGATTACTTGTTTTGCTGAAAACTCATTTAATCCCATTCTCATATCTAGCTCACCCATAGAATTAAATGATAAACCTTTTTTTGGATCTTTTATTTGGACAAAAGAATATCCTAAGTCAAATATAACACCTTTTATATTTTCATTCTTTAACTTTAAATTATTTAACTTACTAAATTTTAGATTTTTAAATATAAATCGATCAGGAAATTTTTTTTCTATTTTTGCTGCAGTTTGGATACTTCCAGAGTCTCTATCAAGTCCAATTACTTTGTTGTATTTAAATTTTAGAATTTCTTTTGTGTACCCTCCTTCACCAAAGGTGCAATCAATAAATGTGCCACCATATTGAGGGGTTATAATGCTAATAATTTCATTTAGCAGTACTGGATAATGTCTAATTTTATCCTGTACTATGGTGGCTTCCATTTATTTTTTTGAAGACCATTAATTCTTTTGTCTTCTTAAAAATGCTGGTATTTCTAAATCATCTT
>MDSZ01116777.1_pt1 | contig 11481 bp, 10 predicted proteins | sample 811201 | NCBI WGS metagenome assembly MDSZ01 (sample SAMN05326647, study PRJNA326480) | marine metagenome | isolation source: seawater | place: Indian Ocean: North | collected 2010 | reverse complement strand
TTTGTTGTGATTTCAAAATCACTTCCTGATTTTTTTGAATTGTTTAATATTTCAAAATCAAAATTATTTATTTTTAAGAAATTATTATTGATATTTAGATATTTATAAAAAAAAGAAATTAATTTATTGAATAACATAACTTTTTTGCATTTAATATAAATAATGGTAAAAAGCTTTTATAATATGATACCCTTATCAGAACCTAAGATAACATCAACAGATATTAAATATGTGACAGACCAACTTAAATCAAATTTTTTTGGGCCAGGAAAAACAAATGAAAAATTTGAAAAAAAATTGGCAGAATTATCGAATAGAAAATATGCAATAACATTATCAAGTGGGACTGTAGCATTGACAATTGGAGCTTTGGCAATTGGTTTAAAAAAGAATGATGAAATAATCATACCATGTTACGGAGTTTTTTCTGTAATAAATGCTTTTGCAGCAATAGGTTTAAATATTAAACTTTGTGATATCAATCCTGAAAATGGTTCAATGGATCCATCAAAATTAGAGAAACTAATTTCCAAAAAAACAAAAGCTGTTTGTTTTATAAGTTTTTTAGGTAACATTGGAAAAGATTTAAAAAGAATTGAAACTATTTGCAAAAAAAATAAAATTTTATTGATACATGATGGGGCGTGGTGTTTTGGGAGAAAAATAAAAAAAAGAGTTGGATGTAGTCAGGGAAATATTTCAATTACAAGTTTTAGTGTACCTAAAATTATAACTACTGGACAAGGGGGCGCAATAATGACTAATTCTTCAAAAATTAGGGATAAAGTAAAGTCTTTGATTGATCAAGGAGATATAAATTGGAGAAAAAAAAACAATATTAATTCAATTGGTTCTAACTTAAGATTATCAGATCTAAATGCATCATTTGGCCTTTCACAATTATCTAGAATAAACTTAAGTCATAAAATTAGAAGAAAAAATTTTGAATTATTAAATAAATTATTAAGTGATAAACTTATAAAAACACAAGACAATGATTATTCATTTCAAAACGTTTTGTTATTAAAAGAAAAAAAAAAAACAATAAAGTTTTTAAAAAAAAAAAGGAATTTTAGCTATCAATCAATATAATTTGTATTCAAAATTAAATTTTTATAAGAAAAAATATAAAAATTTAAAATTTCCAGGAGGCAAGCTTTGGGCCTCAAGAGCAGTTTACTTACCTTTTGGTATAACATTGAACAAAAATCAAATAACATATATTGCAAAACAAATTAATAAAATTTAAAAATGTTCTATTATTTAAATGATAAAAAAATAAATTTATTTAAAGTTAATAAGTTTTTAATCATATTAGCAACAAAAAATTCAATCGATAATTTAAATAAATGATTACATCTATTAAATTACAAAACTACCTGAATTATGAGTTAACAATTATAGATGAACAATTTAATAATTCATAAAAATAAATCTTTTAAAGATTTACCTTTAAATAAAATATTGAATTTAAAAGAAATTGAGGGAAATTACTGTATTATAAAAAAAAAAAATACAGACTACTATATTTTTCGAGATTATTTAGGAACTAAAAAATTATTTTGGCTAACAAAAAAGGGAAAAGTTTTATTATCAGATAACTTTATAAAGTTATCAAGGATAGATAAATCAAATAAAAAAATAAAATCTTTTAGATCAGGTTTTTTAACAATTTTAAGAAAAGATGGTAAAATTATTGATCAAAAAAAAATAGATAGACAAAAAATTCATTTTCCAAGAAAAATTAATAATAAAAATATTTCCTCTCTAGTTAAAAACCGAATTAATAAATTTTTAAAAGCTCTTAAATCTAGTTATGGAAATGAAGTTTATGTTTGTTTATCAGGTGGATTAGATAGTACAATTATAGCTTTTCTTGCCTCAAAGATTTTCAAAAAAGTGACTGCTATTTCGTGTTCACTGGTAAAAGCAAATCAAACCAAAAAATATTTAGAAAATAGTAATAAACAAAATAAGAATTTTTTTTCTAAGGACTTTTTGGCAGCTAAAAAGGTTTCCCAATTAATTGGGATCAAATTTAAACCTATTTTTTTTAACGAGTTGGATTGTTTGAAAGATTTAAATAAAGTAATGTATTTAAGTCAAGACTGGAGAGACTTTAATGTACATTGTGCAATTTTAAATTACCAGATAGCTAAAAATTTAAAGAAAGATAAAGAATATAGATTTCAACCATTAATAACAGGTGATTTTATGAATGAATTTGTTGCAGATTATAGGCCTGAGAGTATTAATAAAAAAAAATATTATGAGATACCGATTAAAGACAAAAAAAAGAAACAACAGTTTTTAATTAATGGTTTAAGGAGTTCAGATAGAGAAAACGGTATATTCAATTATTTCCAAATACCAAGTTTTCAACCATATTCTATTGTGTCAAAAATTTTTGAAAATTTACCTAAAAATTATTTAAATGATGAAAATGTAAAGTATAAAATTAATGGTAAAATAATTAATAAAAAATTATTAAAAGTTATCAATAAAAAAAAAAATTAGAGCTCAAATTGGTGGAAATGGTGGTGGAATATTGGAAATAATGATTCAAAATAAAATTGATCAAAAAAAACTTATTAAAATTTTCAAAAAAAATTTTAACTTTGATGAGCAATTTTTAAAATCATTCATTTTTCTAGGAGACTATACAAGATAAAAATATATGTGTGGTATTACAGGATTTTGTTATGAATTAAAAAATCTGGAAAATCCAATCTTAAAAATTTGTCAAATGATAGATTTGATAAATCATAGAGGACCTGATAAATCTAAAGTTTTTTGTTCTAATTTATATTGCTCAGGAACAGCCAGACTTGAAATAGAAAATATTAAGGAGGGCTCACAACCATATTTTGATAAAAAAGATGAAATCGTAGTTAATTTTAATGGTGAAATATTCAATTATAAAAAATTAATAAAAAAATATTTTTCAAATAAAAAGATTAAAACTGAAGTTTCATTGATACTAGAACTTTTTAAAAAAAAAAATGTTTCATTTATTAATGAAATTGATGGCCAATTTGCCATTTCAATATTTGATATAAAAAAAAATAAACTTTATTTATTTAGAGATCGTTTTGGAATAAGACCTTTATTTTATAGATATACAAAAAAAGACTTTGTTTTTGCATCTGAAATAAAAAGTATTTTTACTTATTATAACGAAACAATTGATACTTCCTTTCAGTCTATACTTAATACCTCAATGCTATGGACTAACTATGAAAAATATTCTGCATTTGACAACATTCATCAGTTAGAACCTGGATCATATCTTATTTATCAAAATGGGAAAATATCTAAAAAGAAATATTGGGTAAACTCAATTTATGAATTTAATGATAATGACAAATCTTATAACAATATTGAAAAAAATTTTTTAGTTAACGAGCTAGAAAAAGCTTTAGTAAATCAAATTCATGGTGAAGTTGGTTTTGCGTGCTATTTATCTGGAGGCATTGATAGTTCTATAATTGCTTTACTCCTTACAAAAATTACTAAAGAAAAAATTGACACTTTCTCAGTTGAATTTGAGAATGATGAATATGATGAAAGTAATTTTCAAAAACGAGTTAGTAAATTTATCAATTCGAATCACAGATCAATCAGAATAAGCAAAGAAGATATTGCTAATAACTTTGAAAATACAATTTATCATTCAGAAACTCATTTATTTAGAACAGCTCCAGTCCCCATGTATTTGCTCTCAAAGTTAGTTAAAGATAATGGTCATAAGGTTGTTTTTACAGGTGAAGGTGCAGATGAAATTCTTCTAGGATATGATATTTTTGCTGAGAATAAAATTAGAAGATTTTGGAACAGAAACAAAAAATCCAAATTACGTCCTCAGCTATTTAAAAAATTGTATAGATATCTCCCGCAGTTTAAGAATTATAGATATTTTGAGATAGTTAAAGATTTTTATCTAAAAAATTTAGGTGAGCCAAAAAACATTTTTTACTCACATTTAGTAAGGTGGGACCAATTTCAATCAATTAATAAATTCTTCAATCAAGATAAATCAAAAGAACATTATAATAAAGTAATGAAGGATTTTTATAATTTATATTTTGAAAAATTTAAGAATTTATCTTTTGATAGAAGGGCTCAAGTTTTAGAGGTTGATACTCTATTATCAAATTATTTACTTTCTTCACAAGGAGATAGGATGTCGATGGCAAATGGAGTTGAAGGTAGGTATCCTTATTTAGACGATGATTTTTGTAATAAAATGTCTCAGGTTCAATCAAAAACAAAACTCTCAAATCTTAAGCTTAAAAATTTTCTAAGAGACTCTTTTAGCAAATTAATCCCCAAGGAAATTGCTGAAAGACCTAAAATTGCTTATCAGGCGCCGGAAGCTACAGCCTTTTTTTCAGCAAATAAGTATCATCCAATTGTTAATGAATTTATGGATGATCTTAAAAAAAATGACAACTTTAATAGAGAAGCCTTTGAAAATTTAATTTTAAAATTTAAAGATGGAAATATAAATCAGAGAATTGGATTTAGAGAAAATACTGCATTTATAATCGCGTTATCAGATTTTTGCTTGAGAAAAAATTCAAAAAAATGGATTCACTTACCAAAGAAGAAATATGATATTGATATTCAAAAGCACAATATTTAATATTTGGAATGGAAAAAGATAAAGTTTTTGATTTATTAATAACATATCTTAAAAAAGGTAATCCCTCATTAAGTAAAATTAAAGAAATTCCTTTAGACAAATCTTTAGTTGAATTAGGTTATATGGACTCATTTGGCGTAATTGATACTGTAACTTTTATTGAAAATAAATGGAAAATAAAAATTGAAGATGAGGAATTAACGAAAGAAAAATTTGGCTCAATAAATAAAATGGTAAATTTAATTTGTCAAAAAATTAATAAGAAATGAAAATTGATAAAAAAGTCTTTATTTAAAATTTAAAAAAAATGAATTTATTAAAAGATAATAAGTTTTCGATTATATTAGCCACAAAAAATTCAATCGATAATTTAAAAAAAACGATTACATCTATTAAATTACAAAATTATCAAAATTATGAGTTAATAGTTATCGATGGACAATCTAAAGATGGAACAAAAGAATATTTAGACAATGAAAAAAAAAATATTAATTTAATTTATAAATCAGAGCCTGATGAAAGTTTAGTTGATGCCTATGATAAAGGTTGGAAGCTTGCAACAGGGGATATCATTTTTCCAATAGCTACAGATGAAAGATTATTTGATAAAAATGTTCTAAATAATATTAATGATCAATTTAAACATTATAATGACAAGTTTTTTTTAATTGGAAACATTGGGTTTATGAATGAAAAAGAGGAATTGATTGAAATATCGAAACCTTTTGGGGGAAATAAAGATAATTTAAAATTTGATTTAATGTCACATTTGGCCTGTGAAACTGTGCTTCCTATGCACTCGACATTTTTTAAAAGAAAAATTATTGAAAATATAAAGTTTGATTTAGATGTTAAACAGTGTGGTGATTACTTCTTTGTGGCCAATTTGTTATCAAAACATAATTATAGTGATTTTATTTTCTTTGATGTACCAGTTTTAAAAGCACTTAAAACCAGAATTTCATCCTCTTACAGATCAGAAAATTTTGAGTTGATGATACAATCAAAAATTTCATCGTTAGAAAAATTTAGTAAATTAAATAAAAATTTAATCCATCAAGACAAATTGAATAGCATAAAAGCAGGAATATACATTTGGGCAGTTGAGCAAATTTCTGTGATGGATAATATAAATAGCCTTTGTATGAATTATTTAAATCAAGCTATAAAATTCGATAGTAAAAATGAGAGAGTTTTAAAATTTATGAGATTTCATGGTATCGAAAGTAGAGAGGGAAGACTAATTTATGATGATGATATTTCAGAAAATATCATAAAAAAGACAAATATGAATTTTAATTTTTTAATAAAAAATCATCATAGTTTTTTTAAAAAATTTTATTTTAAATTTAAAAAAAAGGAATTTTTTTTTAATACAGAACCATATGGCAAACTTTTGGATATCAAAATTGAAGATAAAAATAGAAATTTTGATTTTAAAAAAAATATTTATTGGATAAGAATTGATATCTTTTTAAATAAAGGGCGAATTGCTCTTTCAAAAATTATTAATCCTAAAATAAATAACGAAATACTATATAAAGAAAAATATTTTATTAACGAAAATAATGATTTAAGTATCTTTTATAAATTAGATAACATGAATGATTTATTTTTTAGAATTAGAAATTTCGGTGAGTATAAATCTAGGTTTATTTTAAAGAATATAAGTTTATACTATAGTGACTAAAAAAAATTCAAATGTATTATACCTCACAAGAATTAAAAAAACTGGGTGTTAAAAAAGTTGGAAAGTTTGTAAAAATTAGTAATCTTGTTAAATTTTATAATTTTAAGGGTTCTATAGGAGATTATTCTAGAATAGATGACTATGTTATTTTAAAAGGTAATATAAGTATTGGTAAATCGGTTCATATTTCCTCATTTTCTATTCTCACTGCCACAAATATAAAAAGTTCTATAACGATTGGAGATTTTACTGCAATATCAGCACAAACTGCGATTTATGCAGTCACTGATGATTTCATGGTAAATCATTTAGATAATCCAAAATTAAAAAATAAAAATGCCAAATTTCAGTTAGGACATTTGAAAATTGGAAAGTATTGTTTTGTAGGTGTAAAATCTACCTTATTGCCAAAATGCAACCTTAAAGATCATGTGTCTATTGCAGCCAATTCTGTCGTGAATGAAAAAGTAGATACTGGTTATGTTTTTATTCAAAGAGCTAAAAATAAATTGGTAAAGATAAAAAGATTTAAAAAATTATTCTAGCTAATTATTTTTTTTATTTTACCTTTAAATTTAATTGACGTATCTATATTTGTAGAATTTCCAAAATTGATATAGTTTTTTGACTTAACTATATTTTTATTTTTAACAACTCTCCATAAATCAATTATAATTTTTTTTCTAAAAATTCCGTAGTTAATAGTTGAAAATGGTTGGGTTATTATAATAATGTCACATTTTTTAACTTCTTTGATATTGTTTGTAAGTTTGAATTTCTTATTATTAATTTTTTTTTCCACATTTATATCTACCAAAGGGTCATAACCAGTTATATTTTTTGAATAAGGTAAAATTGATTTTATTAAATCTATCGAGAAAGACTTAGTAATCAATGGAGTCCCAATTTTGTATGCAAGACCTAATATTCCTAATTTAAACTTTTTCTTTTTAAGTATTTTTTTTAAAAATTTTTTTAAGTATTTTGAGTGATAATTGTTAAAATTATCAACTGCAGTAGGAATATTATCATTTAAGTTTATTTGTTTTATAAGACTGGAAAGGGCAATGTTATCTCTTGGCCAACACGGACCTCCATATGGTGCCGCACCTTTGAAAAATCTTCTTTCAAACCTAAAAGTAAGAGCACTTGTAATCTTATCAACATTTGTATTGCCTATCTCATTAGAAATTTGAGCTATCATATTTACAAAACTCACTCTCATTGTTTCATATGTATTAGATGCTAGTTTAGTTATTTCTGCTTCTGTAAGAGACATTTCTAAAATTTGAGATTTATTTCTTATAATTGATTGAATTGTATTCTTTAATATTTTTAAACTTTTTTTTGAGGAATATCCAATCAAAGAAAAAATTGGACTTGTTATCCCATTTAGGATTTCTCCTTGAGCTATAAATGATGGATTATAACAAAATCCAAAAGACTTATTTACTTTTTTTTGAGTAATTTTTTCTATATGAGGAATAATTTGAATATTACATGAACCTGGAACAACTGTGCTTACTAGCACAAAGGTATGAAATTTTTTTTTTTTTATAAATTCATCTTTAATTTCATTAAATACCTCTAAAATATACTTATTTGAAAAGCCACCATTTTTATTGGAGTTTGTGGGTACAATAATGAATGTTAAATCAGTATTATTTATAATTTCTCCAGGATTTTTACAAAATATCAAGTTTTTGTGGTTTTTATTTATTATTTTTTTTACGCCGGGTTCATAAAATGGGTAAATTTTATTTTTATATTTTTTTATGAGATGTTGATTTTTATCTGAAGCAAATACCTTAAATCTAGAATTTAATAAAGCAGCACATAGAGATATTCCAACTTTCCCCAAACCTATTATTGATACTTTTTTCATCGGTTAGCTTTTTTTAAAGCTGTGTGTTTTTTTGAAAAAGGGTCATAAAAATATTCATTTTTAACTGATTTATATATTTCAATAATTGCCTTATTAATGCACTTATTTTTCATTTTTCCAAAAACTTTTATAAATTTATTACCTGTAACTTTATAGTCTCTTATATCTGTTGAAACTTTTAATTCTTTATATTTAATTTTTTTGTTTGTTAAATTTGATATTTTTTTAATTAAGTCAATCTTTTTTAGATTTTCACCAACTATATTAAATATTTGATTTTTGACTGTTTTTTTTTTAGCTTTGAGTATTTTTTCTAAAGAAATAACAGCATCTTCAATTGCTAAGTAAGGTCTCCACGAAGAGGGTGAATACAAAGTGATCTTTCGACCCACTGCTGAATTTCTACAAATTTCATTAATTAAAAGATCAAATCTCATTCTTGGGCTTAATCCGCAAAGAGTGCCAAGTCTAAGAATTGTATAATTGTTATTGTAATTTTTTATTAAATATTTTTCGACTGTGACTTTTTGTTTTGAATAAATAGACAAAGGTTGCAAAAGAGCATCTTCATCTAAATATTCAGCTATTTTCGATAAACCATAATTGCTACATGTACTTACATAAATGAAATGTTTTAAATTTGAAATATCACATAATTTTATTATTTTTATTACATCATGATAGTTTGTTTTTTTTGATAGTTTGATATTTTGTTTACATGCTTGCTCTCCAACAATTCCAGCAAGATGAATAAGTTTATCAGTTTTTTTTAAACATTTTTTTATTAGATTAATATCCCCAATATCACCCTTAATTATTTCAAGATTTTTTCGATATTTATAAAAAACACTCGGAAGCCCAAAATTCATTTTGTCTAAGGCTATCACCTTAAAATTTTTTTTTAACAAATGTAAAACAAGAGAGGATCCTAAATATCCAAATGCTCCAGTGACTAATATTCTCATTTTATTATTTAATTATCTGCTTTTTTAATTATATATATAATCTATATATTTAAATCTACTTTTTAATGATAAAAATCAAATATGGACAAATGAAGTTTGGAAAAATTTTATAAAGAAATTTTTCAAGTTTTAAAAATCTAATAAATTTATAAGTAATTCTCACAAAAAAATTACTTAAAATTCTCTCTTTAAATTTTTCATCTATTAAAATTCTATCGAAGATATCTTGAATAGGATTTATAAATTCAATATTAAATTTTTTTTTTTTTATATTAAAATAAGTGCAATCGAAATTTAAATTTTTTAAAATATTTTTATATTTTTTTTCTCCTAGTTTTCTTATAAGTCTTTTCTTTTTTATTTTTTCAAAAGTAAAATTAGGAAAAAAAGGTAGAAAAAATTCATAAAAATGGGGTTCAAAAGGAAAAGTGTAATTTGGACATTGTATAAAAATGATTGAATTGCTATCTTTTAACAACTTTATACAACAATTCAAATGATCTTTTATATTTTTTGTATGCTCTAAAACATTCATTGAAAAAATTAGATCAAATTTTTTATCAGTTTTAAATTGCTCTAATGTTTTTGTGTGAATATTGAGCTTATTTTTTGTCATAATTTGACTTCTTATTTCATCTGTATATCCTGTAAATCCACTAGGTTCGATTGAAGTAATTTTATATTTTTGATTTAAAAAACTTGTCAATAAATGTATACCACCACCAATTTCAAGAATATTTTTATCTTTATCTAAAAATTTTTTTATGCTTTCGTAACAATGAATTGCATCTGCTCTAGCATTTTCGTAATAATTTTTTGTTTTATCTAAATTCTCATTTTTTTTAAGATCAAAACTTTGAAAGTTAAGAGAATTATCAATATATTCTTTGATATCTTGCATTTATAATTACTAATTATAAATTAAGTTTTAGATTTATGCACCGATAATTCTTGAACAAGACAAATACGTTTGTTAATAAAACAAAGATATAATAATGACTTTTAACAATGCCCTCGTGGTGAAATTGGTAGACACAAAGGACTTAAAAGCCGAGGGATTCACGACAGAGTCAGTCCGTGGTAGTCCAAGGTAGTCTAAACATCTTGTAAAATCTCATAACTTTAATTAGCTTTAAATCAATATAAGGAAAATAAGCTTATTAAATATTTCAAAACCAGTACAAGACCAGTACACAGAAAGATAAATTTATTATAGAATTATTTAATGAAAAAATTCTTTGCAATATTGGTGATATTTCTTTGTTCAATTAATCTAACTCTAGCAGATATAAATTTAAGCTGTGTTATGACTAATTGGAACCAAAATGATGATTATGATAAAGATCAGATTAATATTGAATATAAAGAATTAACACCAAGTCATTTTTCAGCAATAATAGAAATTATAGGCCCAGGTAAAGTTATCGGGAGATTAATTGGAACTTCGGAAACAGGTAATATGTTAAGCCCATATGTGGGCGAAATAGATGATAATAAAATTACAATGAATCACAAAATTAGAAAAATAAATGAAAGAGGAACAGATTTTACTCTGGATCTAATTTCAGGAAGGTTTGAACAAGAGAGTTATATTTCAGAATATAAATATTGGTGGTTACAAAAAACAGGAATATGCAAAATAGTAGAATAATAATATCAGTGATCTTTTGTATGGCTTTATTTATGCAATCAAATTTAAAAGCAGAAATAATAAAACTTTCTAGCTGTAAGTATACAAAGGATGTATTAGGTGAATCTTACCATAAAACTATACAAGAAATTAAAAAAGAAAAAGGTGAGAAGACTACTCCATATAACGAAAAAGAAGAATTAGCTAAAATCAACGCAAAGTATGAATATATTGATAGGACCTTTGATACTGAGAGCAAAATATTAACTTATGTACGAAAGGATAAAGATAAAAAAGAAGAGTTCAAAAATTTATCTAATTTTGAAATAAGAGACAAAAATACTTTTGTAATTGTAACAATAAAAGAGAGAGGTGATGATCCTGTTTGGAACAAAGAGACAAAAAAACTTGAATTTAAAAGTACAAGAGTTGTATATACTGTAATTTTTTATAATTTATCAGAAGGCATTGTAGAAAGATATAATTATGTTGGAAGACATAAAGAACTATTATCCATTCAAAAATGTAAGAGTAATTATTCATTACCAGGCTCTACCGATTCAGAGAATATTGCTAGTGGATCAGGTTTTTTTATAAATAGAAATGGATATTTTGTAACAAATAATCATGTAATTTCAGAATGTAGATCAAAGTCAAAAATTACGT
>MDSZ01166322.1_pt1 | contig 11482 bp, 13 predicted proteins | sample 811201 | NCBI WGS metagenome assembly MDSZ01 (sample SAMN05326647, study PRJNA326480) | marine metagenome | isolation source: seawater | place: Indian Ocean: North | collected 2010 | reverse complement strand
TTTTTATTTCTTTGAAATAATCCATAAGTAAGATAATAATAATCTAATATATAATATAATGAAATTATCTTATAATTCTATTTTTTTTAAAATTTACTGCTTTTTTTTCGCAAAAAAAGTTGGAGAAGATGACTACGGTAATAAATATTTTGTTAAAAAAAATATTACACCTAAAAATAACTTCAGACAAAGAAGATTTGTTTTATACAAAGGTGTGATCGAAGCAAGCAAGGTGCCTCCAGAGTGGAATGCTTGGATACATCATATTGAAGATGATGTACCAAAAGTAAAAAGAAAGCTTTCATGGATAAAAACACACAAACCAAATTTAACTGGAACGCCGTTTGCGTATGAATATAAAGACAAAAAAGAATCAAAAAAAGTAAAGAATATTTATACGGTATGGTCGCCAGATGAATAACAGATTTATTAAATTTTTTTTTGGGGTTTTAATAGTCCTGATTTTAGTTGAACTAATGTTTGTAGATCGTCATAATGATAATGATGAATATTACGGCTTGACTGCCACTTTTAATAAAATTGATGGAGTCAATGAAGGTAATTTAGTAATGATTTCTGGTGTAAATATTGGATACGTTGACAAGGTTGAATTAAATCAAAATTACCCTGTTTTAAAGATGAAGATAAAAAAAGGTTTGAGAATTTCAGATGATTCCTCAGTATCAATCCAAACTGATGGACTTTTTGGTTCAAAATTCCTTTTAATTGAAATGGGTGGAAACGACAATTATTTGATTGATGGTGATTCATTCTCATTTTCGGAAGATTCAATGCTTATTCAAGATTTATTGAAAAATATTATTCAATTAGGAGAGAAAAATAAAAAATGAAAAAAAATTATTTTGAGTCAATTCTTGGTTTTTTTACGTTAATGATTTCATTGGTTTTCTTGATGAAGTTCGTTAATGTTAACACTGATAATAATGAAACATATCAATTAAAGGCAAAGTTTTTAAAAGCTGGAGGTATTTCATCAGGTAATGATGTTAAAATGCGTGGTGTAAAAATTGGAGTAGTTAATCAAGTATATTTAGATGAAGATTTTTTTGCTGTTGTTGATTTTAAAATTTATTCTCATATTTCTGTTCCTAATGATAGTGTAGTAAACATAGCTAGTGACGGCATTTTAGGAAATAAATATTTATCCATTACCCCAAGTGGGAAAGAATCTAACAATGTTCTTAAAGACAACCAAGAAATAAAAAAGGTTGAGGACTTTGAATCAATTGAAGATCAGGTCAGTAAAATTATCTTTTTAGCCACTCAGTAAATAATTTAATGCCAAAATCTAAATTGCAACTTATATGGTATTCAAAAGAAAAAAAAGTGATTTCATGCGATGAGACCAATAAAGTTTTGAATGAAAATTATGATGAAATAAAAACTTTAGTTCAAAATGCTTTTGATGATGCAGTTTTAATTGGTTGTGATGAGAAAGATTTTAAAGAAAAAATTCAAGCTCTAATTGAGAGTCTGAATTTCTCATTGGGGAAAAAAAATTGAAATATAAATATTTTATTTTCTTTTTTTTATTTTCTTTTTATTTTGAAAGTGCAGAATCAGAAAGTATTGAATGTCAGGGAGCTAAATTACGTATAATTAATAAAATTACCACTCAGAAAAGTACTTATATTATTCCTTTATCACAAACCTTAGAACTTGATAATGCAAAGCTAAGGATATTTAGATGTGTCAAGAGTGAAACGAATGGAGTGCTGGATGAGATTGCAATTCTAAGTCATCAATCAACTATAAGAAAAAATGAAGACGATTTCCTTGGATGGATTTTTAAATCATCACAGTATATTAATTCACCTGTTAATGCTAACTATGATGTTAAGTTACTTGAATGCCTGGAAAATGATCCTATTTTTTTAAAGAAAGTTAGTTCTAATTAAAATATTCTAGAATATTTTGAGATATATCTAAAGGAAAGCCTTTTGGTTTATTTTTATTTTCTGAAAGTAATTTTAAATATTCACTTTTTATAATTTTTTTTGTTCCAAATTGTTTTAAATGTTCTGAGTAAAATTGTGTATCAATAAATCTAAATCCTCCTTCTATTAAATGAGCTGCTAAGTACACCAATGAAATTTTACTTGCATTTTTCTGAATGCTAAACATGCTTTCACCACAAAAAATTTTTCCTAATAGAATCCCATACAATCCACCTACTAATTCATTGTTATAATAACATTCTACAGAGTTTGCTTTACCAATTTTATGAAGCTTAATGTAATTCATAATTATTTGATTATTTATCCAGGTGTTATTTCTTGATGGATTTTTTGCACACAAATTAATTACTCTCTCAAAATTTTTATTAATTTTTATTTTATAATTTTTTTTTTTTAGAACTTTCTTTAAGCTTTTAGATATTTTAAATTCTTCAAGATCTATTATCCCTCTAATTTTAGGATCCACCCAGTATACAAAAGGATCATTGTATGAATCTGACATTGGAAAGATACCTTTTGAATACGCTTCTATAATAATTTCTGGAGATAAAAACATTTATTTTTAGTCAACAATTTTCTTGATCCAATTTATATGAAAATTTCCTTTTAAAAAATCTTTAGTTTGTAAAATACTTCTAAGCGTAGGGATATTTGTCTGAACACCTTCAATAACATATTCATCAAGAGCTCTTTTAAGTCTCATAATACATTCATAACGATCATTTCCTGTAGAAATTACTTTTGAAATCAATCCATCATAGAAGGAACTTATATTGCAACCTGTATACAAAGAAGAATCAATTCTGATGCCCGGTCCACTAGGTGGATGATATGTTTTTATTACTCCTGTAGAAGGTAAAAGAGTTAAAGGGTTTTCAGCATTTATTCTGCATTCTATTGAATGTCCACTTTTTTTTAGATTTTCTTGCTTGAAAGAAATTTTTTCTCCACTCGAAGTGTGAATTTGTTCTTTTACAATATCAATATTATAGACTTGTTCAGTAACAGTATGTTCTACTTGTAGTCTAGTATTCATTTCTATAAAATAAAACTTACCTTTGCTATATAAATATTCAACCGTACCTAAGTTAAAATATTTAATCTTTTTCATTGCATCAAGTGTTAGCTTACAAATATCCTTTCTCTCATTTTCACTTATTACAGGACTAGGACATTCCTCTATAATTTTCTGATTTCTCCTTTGGATAGAGCATTCTCTTTCACCTAAATGAACAACATTCCCAAACTTATCTCCTATTATTTGAATTTCGATATGTCTTGGGTTTTCAATATACTTTTCAATGTAAACGTCTCCGTTTCCAAAACTTTGTTCAGCTTCTGTTTTTGCTAAATTAAGATTTTTTTTTAATTCATTTTGATTTTTTACAATTTTAATACCTCTTCCACCACCTCCATTTGTTGACTTTATAATAATAGGATATCCAATTTCTTCAGCAATTATTTTTGCTTCTTGAAGACTTTCAATATTTTTTTCACTACCTGGAATGACTGGTAAGCCACAATTTCTAGCAAGAGATTTGGCCTTTATTTTATTTGCCATATTTTCTATATGATTTGTATTTGGACCAATAAAAGTAAACCCATGATCATTGACAATCTTTGCAAAATTATAATTTTCAGAGAGCATACCTATACCTGGATGAATTGCATCGGCATTTGCGATTGTCGCTGCAGAAATAATTGCAGGAATATTTAGGTATGATTTCTTTACTTGAGGTGGGCCAATGCATACGCTTTCATCAGCTAAACGAACAAACATCTCTTTTTCATCTGCTGTTGAGTGGACAACAACAGTTTTGATATCAAGTTCCTTGCAGGCTCTTAGAACTCGTAGGGCAATTTCACCTCTATTTGCAACTAGAATTTTCTTTAGCATTAATCAATAAGAATAAGAGGTTCGCCAAATTCAACAGGCGTTTCATTTTTGACAAAAATCTTTTTTATTTTTCCATTTCTATCTGCAGTTATTTCATTCATTGTTTTCATTGCTTCTATGATTAATAGTACTTGTCCAATTTTAACATTCTGGCCAACTTCTACGAAAGTTTTGGCTTGTGGCTCAGGAGAAAGGTATGCTGTTCCAACTAACGGCGATTTAAGGGCTTTTTCCGTGGATGAAGCCTCCTTTTTATTTTTCACAGGCTGTTCAGGTAAACTAATATTTTTTAATGATTGACCATCCATAGATTTTTTTAATTCATAGCTAATATTTCCATCTGAAACTTTTATTTCTGATAAACCATTTTTAACCATTGCTTTCGAGAGTATTTCAATATTTTCAAGGATTTTCCTATCTATCTTTGTCATTATTTGTTTACCAATGAATTAATTGCTAATTTATATACATTTGTTCCAAATCCGGCAATAATACCATCAACAACAGGACTAATAAAAGATTTTTTTCTAAAATCTTCCCTATTGTAAATATTTGATATGTGTACTTCTACTTTCGGTAATTTAATTGCTTTAAGCGCATCGTGAATGGCAATTGAAGTGTGAGAAAAAGCTCCAGCATTAATTATTATTCCAGAATACTCCTCAGAATTGTGAATTAGTTCTATAATTTGACTTTCAGAATTACTTTGAGCAAAAATTATTTTAACATTCTTAAATTCTTTTTTGCATTCCTCCTCAATTTCATTTAATGTTTTGTTACCATAAATATTTGGCTCTCTGCTGCCAAGCAAGTTTAGATTTGGACCATTAATTATTAAAATTTTTTTCATTGACTCTCTCTTTTTTTTATTTCTTCTTCAAGATCAAAAATTTTATTAAGTAAAACTCTATCTTTAGAAATTTTTTTAACCCTATTAATATGTATTTTAGCATTTTTAAGTTCATTAACTAACAAATATTTTTCCGCTAAAGCGTATGATGATAAGTCAAATTTTTTTTTTTTACCATAATTCAGTCCCAAATAATGCCAAGCTTCATATGGAAAATCGTCATTTTTGATGTAATTCCATAGAAGTTCAATTGACTCATTTAGAAAATTATCTTTTTTTGAGTGATAGAGAGACTTTGCAAGGAAAAGGTTAAAACTTTTTTCATCGGGCTTAAGTTCTTTTGCTTTTCTAAAAGCTTTTATCGATTCAAATGTTTTGCCACTTTCAAAGAGAATTTGACCTTTAAGTTCATAGAAATAAGGATTTTTTCTGTCAATTTTAATACACTCATTAATTAATTTTATAGCGTCTCCTATCTTACCTATTTTGTAATTTCTGAATGAAAAGGCATATAAACTTTCAATAGTACTTAATGACGGATAAATTACATTTAATTCTTTTTCCTCCAAAAAAAATCCATTAACTTTTGCTTTTACAAGTGAAAATTTATTATTTAAAGTATGAAATTTTTTTACGTTTTGATTGAGTAAATTTAATTTAATTACCTTTTTTCTTTCACTTGAAAGAGGGTGTGTTAAAAAATAAGGATTAATTTTTTTTAGGCTTTCATTTCTTTCTAAAATTTTAAAAATATTTAGCATACCCTCTAATGAAAAACCTGATCTTTTCATAAGTCTTATTGCAGTTTGATCAGCTAAGGATTCTTGAGTTCTTGAAAAAGAAAGCAACTTTCCTGTTCCTAGATTTTGACCTCCTAATAATATTGCTGTTCCAGCTGGACCAGCACCAACTGCAAGTGCACCAGCAGCTAAAATTGAAGAGATTATACTAATCATTGATGTTTTTCCTGCCATTTTCATTCTTTTAGAAAAATGTCCGCCAACTATGTGACCAATCTCATGCCCAATAACACCTGCTAAATCATCTATTTTTTTGCTTTGAATTATTAATTGTGTAGTAAGAAATATTTTTTGGCCAGGTACCACAAAAGCATTTATGTAATCTTGGTTATCAATAAAAAATCTTATCTTTTTTGCATCAAACTTTGAACCCTTCATCAACTCTATGGCAATTTCTTTAAAAAGATTTTCTGTTTCTGCATCTCTAATCACATTTAGACTTGCGGATTTAACACAAGAAGAAAATAAACATAGAAATAAAAAAAATATTAATGCTCTCATATTTAAAATATAAATATATATTAAATAATTACATAATATGAATAATAAAATTTATTTACCTTCAATTAGATCAGAAGTTGACTCTTTTTTCGTTATGAGCCTGTTAGAAAAGGCATCAAGGCTTGAAAAAAAAGGAAAAGAAATATTTCATTTTGAGTTGGGTGAACCGCTAGAGAGCACACCTGAGCCCATAAAAAGTAAAATAAATAAGCTTATAAGTTCAAATGTTTCAGGGTACACAGCTTCAAATGGAATATTTAAATTAAGAGAAAGTATATCTAATTTCTATGAAAAGAATTATAAGGTCAAAGTTTGTCCAGAACAAATATTTATTACGACGGGCTCATCTGGAGCTTTTTTACTTAGTTTTATGTCGATTTTTGACCCAGGAAAAAAAGTTGGGATATTTAATCCAGTTTATCCAGCCTATAGAAACATTTTAAAATCATTAAATATTGAAGTAGTTGAAATTTATCCACCATCTAATGCTGCAGATACTATTGAAATTAGTATGATTGAAAAATTTGGTTATCTTGATGGTTTGGTAATATCAAACCCAAATAACCCAAATGGCCAGGTTTTTTCTGAGAATGAACTAATGTATTTATATGAATTTTGTGAAAAAAACAAAATAGTTATTATTTCTGATGAAATTTATCATAGAATTGAATATTCAAAAAATTCTAAAACTATGTTAAACTTTGGTCCAAGAACGATTGTAATTAATAGCTTTTCAAAATATTTTTGTATGCCTGGATGGCGTTTAGGGTGGGCTATTGTCCCAGCTGACATTAAAGATAATTTTTTGAAATTATCTCAAAACCTTTTCATTTCCTCTGGTAATGTAGCTCAGTATTCTGCTTTAAACGTATTTAACCATACTCAATACTTTGACAATATAGTAAAAGAATATGAAAAAAATTTAAATTTGGTAGATAGAGAGTTATCCAAAATTAAAAAGATAAGTTTCAAAAAGCCAAAAGGAGCTTTTTATTTCTATATCAATATTAGCCAACTAGGAGTGAATTCCATAGAGTTATGTGAAAAAATTCTCTCTGCAACTGGAGTGGTTTTAACACCAGGAATAGACTTTGATAAAAAAAATGGTTATAAATATCTAAGGCTTGCTTTTTCTGGTAAGACTAGTTTAGTTGAGCGGGGTATTGAGAAGTTAAAAGATTGGTTGTTAAATACTCATTGATTCCACCAACCCTGTCGTTTTTCGTCTTTCTTTTGTTTTTTAATAATCTCAATATTTTGATTTACAATTTCAATGTTTTCTGGAGATTTTGATTTTTTATTCAAATTTTTCTTTAATTTTGTTTGACTATAATCTATTGCTTTAGCTCTATAACTTTTTCTTTTCTTGTCTTCAATTGCGTTCCTCTTTTTATCAACAGAGTCCTTTTCATTTTCTAAAACTTTTTTTCCTTTTGAAATATTCTTTTTATCTAATACATTATTTTTAGATAACTCATTACGTGGTTTCTGATTTTTAGTTCTAATAATTCTATTTATATCTTCAATATCAATATTGATATGACAATTTTTAACTATTATTTCATTTTCCTTACAAATAAGGAAGTCTTGATTTCTCAAACTATCTAAAGTCTTTATCCTAAATTGATCGTTACGAAGTTTTCTCTTTTGCTTAATTTCTATGATTTTATTGCTAAGAAAACTGTTACACAGTATATAAATTTTAGCTTTAGGTTTATCAAATGAAATCTCTGAATATGTTCTCATTATTTGTGTGAGCAAAAAGTCACTTTTTAGAATACTTCCTGAACCATTACAGTGATCACATTTGACGGAAATTTTTTCCTCACCAGTAACTTTTAATCTTTGTCTTGATAACTCTAATAAGCCAAAGTTACTTATCCTTCCAATTTGAATTCTTGCCCTATCATTTTTGACATAATCTTTTAACTTTTTCTCAACTTTAAAGTTGTGATTTCTATCTAGCATATCAATAAAATCTATTACAATTAATCCAGCAAGGTCTCTAATCCTTAGTTGTCTGCTAATTTCTTCTGCCGCCTCTAAATTAGTTTTGAATGCTGTATCCTCAATATTTCTTTGTTTTGTAAACTTTCCTGAATTAATATCTATTGCTACAAGTGCCTCAGTTTGATTAATAACTAAATATCCTCCTGATTTAAGATTTACAACCGGATTATTTATATCAATTATTTTTTTTTCTATTCCAAAGTTAAAAAAAAGTGGTTTTTTATCTTTGTATTGCTTGAGAAATTTTATTGATTGAGGCATAAATTGTTTGACTATCTCTTTGCACTTTGTAAGAGTTTTTTTGTCATTAACTAAAATTTCATCATAAGTTGAGTCAAAATAATCTCTTAGGCATCTTTTTATTAAGTTATCTTCTTCATGAATAAGACAAGGTGCATTAGACTTTATTGTTTTTGAAGTGATTTCGTTCCATAACTTTATAAGTGAATTGTAATCTCTTTTGATTTCTTTTAGTCCCATTGATTGCCCAGCAGTTCTAATAATAACTCCCATCCCTTTATTAATTCTAAGTTTGCTAACAATATCCTTTAATTTTTTTCTTAATTTTACCTCAATTATTTTTCTAGAGATTCCTCCACCTTTATTGGTATTTGGCATCAAAACACAATACTTTCCCGCTAATGAAAGTCTTGTTGTAACTGCCGCGCCTTTGTTACCTCTTTCTTCTTTTACAACTTGGATTAATATAACTTGATTACTCTTAATAACTTCCTGAATACTATATTTTCTATGGAATATAACAGTTTTGTTTTTGTTATTTTGATTTTTGAAGTTTCTTTTTCTTCTTATTTTTGGACTAGTAAAGTCGTCAATTGGTTTATAATTAAAGAAATCAAAAACTTTTGATAAAAAACCCTTTTGATCATTTAACTCTTTTTTTTTTATATTTTCTTGATTTTCTTGGAAATTTTCATCAAAGAACTCCTCTTCATCCTCATTAATTGTAATTTGTTTAGATTCCTCTAACTCCTGCTCTAAGAGTTTTTTTTTATCAGCTGTTGGTATTTTAAAATAATCAGGGTGGATCTCATTATAGGCTAAGAATCCATGTTTGTTTCCTCCGTAGTCAACGAATGCTGCTTGGAGAGAGGGTTCAACCCTAACAATTTTAGCAAGAAAAATATTACCTTTTATTCTATCATTTTTAACTTTTTCAGTTTCGTAATCAACTAAGCCGTCACCATCAACTATAGCTACTCTGACCTCTTCTTTTTGACCTGCGTCAATTAATATTTTTTTCATCTTTGTCACCTTTTTGATTCTTTATTTATATATTTTTTTTGAAATTTAATAAAAAAATAAAAAAAACTCCATTATGTTGATTTTTTTTAAAAAAAATTACTATATATTGTATAATAGAGTAAAATTAAATAAATTGAAAGTTTCTATTAAATTCGTTTTTTATATCATATTTTTACTATGTAGTAATGAATTATTTTCTGCAGAAATAGTAAACTTTAGATTTGGATCTAATTCAGATTTAAAAAGGTTAGTCCTAGATCTTTCTGAGGATGTAACATTTAACAATAAAGTTTTTAAAAAAAAAATAGAAATCAATTTTGATACAAAAATATTTCTAAAAAACCGACCAAGAAAAAATAATTCCTTAGAAAATATTATTGTAAATGAATCATCAAAAAAGCTAACTCTAAATTTTAAACACACAATTCACAACACTAATATTTACTTATTAAAAAAAAAAAAAAATAAATATTCTAGAATAGTAATTGATTATTCTAGAAATACTCAAAAAAAAAGAATAATAGTAATTGACCCTGGTCATGGAGGTAAGGATTCTGGAGCCGTTGGAATCAGAAAAAAACTTGAAAAAAATATAACACTTGCAGTTGGGTTGTTGTTAAAAAAAAAGATTGAAGATAACAGTAATTTTAAAGTTATCTTAACAAGAAAAACAGATATTTTTTTAAAACTCAGAGATAGAACAAAAATAGCAAAAAAATACAATGCTGACATTTTTATTTCTCTGCATGCAGATTACAACAGAAATAAACGAACTAGAGGTATTTCTCTTTACACATTATCAGAAAATGCATCTGATAAAGAGGCTGCTGCTTTAGCTAGAAGAGAAAATAAAGCCGATTTTTTGGGAAATGTCGACCTTTCTGATGAAACATCTGAAGTCACCAACATTCTGATAGACTTAACAAAAAGGGAAACTTTAAACCAGTCAAGTCATTTGGTTAATTTTCTGATTAAAGAATTTAAAAATGATATGAATTTATTGCAAAGAACACATAGATTTGCTGGTTTTGCTGTACTTAAATCATTAGATATTCCGTCTGTTTTGATAGAAATGGGGTATCTATCAAATTTAAAAGATTCTAAACTTTTAAACGATAAGAATTACCATAATAAAATTTGTGATGATATACTAAAAGCAGTTAAAAAATATTTTAAATGGAAAGATAAAAATACTATTTAGATATATGTTTAAAAATTTGCTCAGCTTTATATATATTGCATTAATAGGTTTTTTTAGTTTATTTTTTGTCATTATTTTTGTTTTTTACTTTTTTGGTAAAGATCTTCCAAGTTTCGACAAATTATCATACTATCAACCCAGACTAGTTTCAAAAATTTTTACATCAAATGGAAATTTCCTGGAAGATTATTCTACTGAAAATAGAGTTTTTAGTAAATATGAGGAAATACCAGATGAATTGATAAATTGTTTTTTGGTCTCAGAAGACATAAACTTTTTTAGTCACATAGGAATTGACTACAAAGGAATTGTTAGAGCTTTTCTTAAAAATATTCTTAAAACATTTACAAATAGAAGGCTGGAAGGTGCCTCTACTATCACTCAACAGGTTGCAAAAAATTTTTTATTAACAAATGAAATTTCATATACAAGAAAAATTAAGGAAATCATTATCGCGCTTAGGATGGAAAGGGTTCTTGAAAAGAAACAGATAATGGAGCTTTACTTGAATGAAATTTATTTGGGTAATGGTTCATATGGCATAGCGTCGGCTTCGTTAAACTATTTCAATAAATCTTTATCTGATTTAGATTTAAATGAGATGGCTATGTTGGCTGCTTTACCTAAAGCTCCATCAACTTATAATCCATATAAAAATCCAGTTAGAGCATTGAAAAGAAGAAACTGGGTATTGAAGAGATTGTTAGATGAGCAATACATAGATCTGCAAACTTATACTTTAATGATAGAAAAGAAGCTAGAATTGTCAAAAAGTAAAAAGATTCTCAATGACAATGCCTCTTTTTTCAAGGAGGAGGTTAGAAGAGAGATAATTTCTAAATTTAATGAAACCAAACTATATGATGGTGGTCTAACAATAATGACAACTCTGGATGAAGGTCTTCAGCTTTCTGCTGAGAAGGCTTTTAGAGATGGTTTAAAATCCTACACAAAAAGAAATGGTTGGAATGGTCCAATAAT
>MDSZ01050108.1_pt1 | contig 11483 bp, 12 predicted proteins | sample 811201 | NCBI WGS metagenome assembly MDSZ01 (sample SAMN05326647, study PRJNA326480) | marine metagenome | isolation source: seawater | place: Indian Ocean: North | collected 2010 | reverse complement strand
TAGCACTAAAAGCACTTGATGAAACGAAATTCTATCCCAGCAAGGGGAAAGAAAGAATCAAATCTATGATTGAGACCAGACCTGATTGGTGTGTTTCTAGACAAAGAGTATGGGGCGTTCCACTTCCAATTTTTATTTCAAAAAAAGATAATAAAGTTTTAATAGATGATGAAGTATTCGAAAACATCGCAAAAATTTATGAGAAAGAGGGTTCAGACTGTTGGTTTTCGGACAACTTTCAGAGATTTTTAGGAAATAAATATAAAGCAGATAATTATATTCAATCCAAAGATATTGTAGAGGTCTGGTTTGATAGTGGGTCGACTCACTCTTTTGTATTAGAAAAAAGAGATGATTTAAAATGGCCTGCATCAATGTATTTAGAGGGATCAGATCAACATAGAGGATGGTTTCATTCTTCTTTATTAGAGTCTTGCGGAACTAGAGGGAAAGCACCATTTGAGTCTATCCTATCTCATGGATTTGTAGTTGATGGAAAAGGTCTTAAAATGTCGAAATCCTTAGGAAATGTGATTGCGCCAGAGGAAATTTTAAAAAAATATGGTGCAGATATTTTAAGAGTTTGGGTTGCTGCTTCAAATTATGCTGAAGATCTTAGAATAGATTATTCAATATTAGAACAGCATGCTGAAGCTTACAGAAAAATCAGAAATACCTTTAGATACATATTGGGAAATCTTAATGACAAATTTTCGGAACAAAACTTTTCTAAAATTGAGGTAAATAAACTTCCAGAATTAGAACAATATATGCTTCACAGGATATCTATATTAAATGAAAATTTTCATAAAAACTTTACAAGCTATACATTTCATAATTTATACAAAGAATTATTAAATTTTTGCACAGTGGATCTCTCAGCTTTTTATTTTGATATAAGAAAAGATACTCTTTATTGTGATAATTTAAATTCAGAAAAAAGAAAAAGTTGTATTACATTACTCAATATACTTTTAGACTGTTTATTGAAATGGTTTGCCCCAATACTTTCATTTACTACTGAGGAAATTTATTCACTAGTAATTAAAAATGATAAAGACAGCATTCATTTAAAGAAGTTTATTAAAATACCTGAAAATTGGAAAAATAAAAAATTAAATGAAAAGTGGGAGAAATTAAAAAAAGTTAGAGATGTTGCAAATATAAGTATTGAAAGTAAAAGAACAGATAAATTGATAGGATCAAGTCTAGAGTCGAACATTAAAATAAAACTTAATAAAGATTTATATAATATTGCTAAAGATTTTGATTTTGCTGAACTTTGCATTACATCCGCAGCAGAAGTTTTACTTAATAATGATACAGGTGAGGAAATAAATGTACACACATCTAAGGCAGAAGGAAATAAATGTAATGTTTGTTGGAAAATAAGAAAAGGTAAATGTGAGAGACATGGATAATTTTTAAACTGAGGTTATGATTAAAAAACAACTTATTTCTAATTTTCTAATAATTATTTTTATTTTTTTTATTGATCGAATTTCAAAAATATACATTTTAAATATTGCTGAAACAGAAGGTATAGTAGATTTTACCATTAATTCATTTTTAAATATTATATTAGTCTGGAACTCTGGAATAGGCTTTGGCTTGTTTCAATCTGATCAAGCTTTTATTTATAATTTGATTACAACACTTATTATAATAATAAATATTGTAATAATTTACTTACTTATTTATGCAGAAAATGCACAAAGAATTTTTTTTTCTATGATTCTAGGAGGATCAATTGGTAACTTATATGATAGAATTTATTATTCAGCTGTACCTGATTTTATTGATATAAATTATAATGGTTATCACTGGTTTGTTTTTAATGTAGCTGATATATTTATATCAATAGGTATTATTGTACTAATACTTTTTGAGATTTTTAAAAATAAAATTAAAAATGAAAATTAAAATACTAATTGTTTTACTTATTTTTTTCACTAGTGCCTGTTCAGGAATGGGAGGGAAGAGGTCTGATAAATCAGATGAATTTTTAATTGAAAAAAAAAATCCTTTAGTAATGCCTCCTAAAATTAACAAATTGCCAAAACCAAAAGATAGCGCAGATTTAGAAAATACAGATAACAATTTTCAAAAAAAAATTAGCGGAAAAAGTAAAGATAATTTAAATTCTCAATTAGAAACATCAACTTCACTTGAAGAATCTATAATTAAAAAGATTGAGTAATAATGAAAACAAATTTTCTTTTTAAGAATTTTAATAATAAGATTAATGAAAAAGGAAAGAAGAAATTATTAAAAAATTTAAAGGAAATAGATCAAAATAATTTTCCAAAATTTTTTCAAAGTTTCAAAAAAAATTATAATTACTCCTACAAAAGAAACATAATTAAAAAATATAGAAATATTAAAAATATAAATATAATTGGCATGGGAGGTTCATCACTAGGTACTAAGGCTATCTATAATTTTTTAATAGAAAAAATAAAAAAAAAAGTTACTTTTGATGAGAGTCTAAACTTAATTAAACAAAAAAATATAAAAAGTTTAAATATAATTATATCTAAATCTGGTAATACATTAGAAACGATCTCAAATTTTAATTTAAGATATTATAAAAATAATAAAAATATTTTTATTACTGAAAAAACTAATAATTATTTACAACAGTTAGCCAGCAAACTCAAATCTGATGTGATCGAACATAAAAATTTTATAGGAGGAAGATTTGCAGTTTTATCAGAGGCAGGTATGTTGCCCGCAGAGTTAATGGGATTAGATGAAAAAAAATTTAAACAATTTAATAATTTAATAACTAATAAAAAATTTCTAAATAATTTAACTCATAATGTACTTTCGACATATTTATTAAATAAAAAAAAAAAATTTAATTCAGTAATATTAAACTATGATCCAAAATCTGAAGATTTATTCAAATGGTATCAACAATTAGTTTCTGAAAGCTTAGGAAAAAATTCAAAGGGAATTCTTCCAATTATTTCCTCAATGCCAAAAGATAATCATAGTATTCTTCAATTATATTTAAGTGGATTTAATCCAAATTTTTATACTTTTTTTATAGTTGAAGAAAGAAATAGTACAAAGTTAAATAATAATTTACTTTTTAATAAATTTAATTTTTTAAAACAAAAAAAAACATTTAATATTTTAAATGCACAGCGTTTAGCAACAGAAAAAATTTTTAATTTGAAAAAAATTCCCTTTAGATCTTTCTATATAAAAAAAAGAGACGAAAAAACTTTAGGTGAATTATTTTGCTTTTTTACTTTAGAGGTAATCTTATTATCCCACCTTCTAAAGGTTAACCCTTTAAACCAACCAGAAGTAGAGTTAGTTAAAAAAGAGACTTTTAAAATTCTTAAATATTAAATTGCCCAAAAAATATTTTTGATGATCCATAAATTTCTTCACGAATTATTTTCAAAAATTTATTTAAATTATCTTTACTTTTTTTATGCCGATGAAGTACAACTAAACTATCTGTTTTAAAAATTTTTCTTTCACATAAAATTTGTAGTACATTAATTATATTCTCATCTTTAAATGGAGGGTCTAAGAAAATTATATCAAACTTATTTTCTATTTTTTTTATATTATTTATTGAGTAAATATCACTGCAATTTACTTCTGCCTGATTATTAAAAGATAAATTATTTATATTTTTGTTCAGTAATTCTATTGCTGGATTATAGTTTTCATAAAATACAACTTTTTTTGCTCCTCTTGAGATAGCCTCTAGTCCAAATGAACCTACCCCAGAAAATAAGTCTAAAACAATACACTCAGTCATTTTTCTATTCAGTAAACCAGAATGAGTAATTATGTTAAAAATAGATTCTCTAACTAAATCTTTTAGAGGTCTAGTATTTTTATCAATAGGAATGATTATTTTTTTTCCCTTAGCGATACCTGAAATTATTCTCATTTTTTTTCGATGACTTTATATCCAATGTCTTTTCTATAATGTCCATTTTTCCAATTAAGTTTTTTAATGAGGTTAACAGCTCTATTCCTTGCATTTTCAAAATCTTGATCTATTGAAACAAAATTTAAAACTCTACCTCCATTTGAATAAAATTTACCCTCGTCAAATCTTGTACCTGCATGGAATAAATAATCATCATTGATTAACTTAATATTGTTCAAATTTTCGATTAAAATTTTTTTTTCAAATTTATTTGGATAACCACTTGATGTTAAAACTATACAAAGACTTTTTTTATTCTTCCATGTTAATTCATAATTTTTAAGATTTCCATTGATACAACTTTCAATTACTTCCAAAAAGTCATTTTTAAGTAATGGTAATATAGTTTGACACTCTGGATCTCCCATTCTTACATTATATTCTATTAGATATGGATCATTATTTTTTATCATCAAGCCCGCATACAAAAAACCAACGTAAATACCATTCTCTTTTTTTAAATATTTTAACGTTGGTAAAATAATCCTGTCTATTATTTTTTTTTCAAGTTCTTTGCTGTGAAGTCTTGATGGAGAATATGCTCCCATACCACCAGTATTTTGACCTTTGTCACCCTCATATACTCTTTTATGATCTTGAGCAGTATTAAAAATTTTAAACGAATTATTATCATACAATATAAAAAAACTCATTTCTTCACCACTTAAAAATTGCTCAATTAATATTTCTTCAGCTTTTCCAAACTTTCCTCCAAAAACTTCATCAACCGCTTTTTTTGCTTCTGAGAATTTTTCACAAATGTAGACACCTTTGCCTGCGGCCAAACCATCAGCTTTGACAACTATAGGATAATTAGAGTTTTTTAAAAAGTTAAGTGAGGAAGAAGAGTCTTTAAAAATTTGAAAATTAGCTGTTGGTATATTTTCTAATTTACAAATTTTTTTTGTAAATATTTTAGATCCCTCTAGTCTTGAACAAAATTGATCTGGACCAAACACTTTTAGGTTTTCTTTTTTTAAATAATCTACAATTCCATTTACCAAAGGTTCCTCTGGACCAATAATTGTTAAATCAATATTTTTTGAAATAAGGAATGTTTTAATCTTAACAAAATCTTTTAAATCTATATCTACATTGTCTGCAATTTCTTGTGTCCCCCCATTTCCAGGAATACAATATATTTTATCTACTTTTTTAGACTCAAATATTTTTTGACTGATTGAATGTTCTCTTCCTCCGCTACCAATTATAGCAATTCTCATGTATACTTATTTATATAATGGCCGATAAAATAGCTAGATTAAAATATTTAAATAATTCTTTCGAGATAATTGAAAATGGCACACATGTTATTTGTGCTATATCAGGCAAAAAAATTCCTTTGGAAAAATTAAATTATTGGAATGTTGATCTTCAAGAACCCTACTATTCTTATTTAGAAGCAAATTTAATAAGAGATAAAGAAAAATAACTTTATTTCCATCTATTGTGAGTCAGGATCCACTGAGATGGGTCCTTAATAATCATATTTTCTAATATTTTATTAAGTCTCAATGTTATTTCCTCTATACTTGTATTTTTATCAAATTTTAGAGGCTTATTTATGGTTAGGTTAAATTTTACATTATCATATCTTTCAATATGAACGGGAACAATCTCACAATCAAATTTTTTTATAATTTGAGCTGGAATAGTTGTAGTAAATGCCGGTTTTCCAAAAAAATCTGATTTAATACCTTCCGAGACTCTTTGATCAATCATTAAGGCAATCGAGTAATTTTTTTTGAGAAAATTTAAGAGTATCCTAGTCCCGCTTTTACCTTTTTTAATTTGATTTTTACAAATGTATTTAATTCTAATGTGTTCCATAATTTGATTTAAAAAAATATTATTTAAAGGTCTATAGATTGCGGCAAGATTTATTCCTGATGCATTTATATACATTGCCATAAGTTCAAAATTATTAAAATGCCCGGAAATAAATACAACTTTTTTATTTTTATACTTAATTTCTTCAAGATATTTTTCACCAATTAAATTTACATTTGTTTTCAAAGAATTTTTAAAATTTTTTAAATAAACGTAATCAGATAAAATTCTTCCGTAATTAGAATAAACGTTATTAACTATATTATTACTTATATTTATTTCATTTTCAGAATATTTTTTTATGATTTCAACATTTTTTAAAATAATTTTTTCCGATCTTATAAACTTTCCAAAAATAGTTCCAAGCTTAGATCCCAAATTTGAGGCATTTCTATATCCAATAATTTTAAATATGAAAAATAATATAATTATAATAACGGATTGAAAAAAATAATTTATAAATTTCATATATTTAAATATATATATTTTTTAAATGATGAAAGATTATCGATAATCAATTCTATCTTAACAAAAGAAGCTTTTAATTTTTTAAATTTTTTTATTTTTACATAATCTTTTTCAGTTGTTACTATTTTATAGTTATTTAAATCTGCAATTTGTTTAATTCGTTCTATATCAGAAATGCCATAATCATAGTGATCTGGAAAAACTATTTTTTTTTTAATTTTTATATTATTTTCACTTAGTAAATTAAAAAAACTTTGAGGAGTTCCAATGCCACAAAAAGCTAAATAATCAGAATTTTTACTAAAGTTTTTTTTATTTTTTAAAAAGTATTTGCCTGAAAAAATTTTGATTTTTTTATTAATAATTTTAATTTGGCGTATTAGTTTATTATTTTTTTTCCCATTTATAAATATTGCATTATAATTTGCTAATTCAGATAAACTCTCTCTTAATGGACCTGAAGGTAAGAGTCTTCCATTTCCTATTCCAGTTAAGCTATTAAAGCAAACTATTGATAAAGTATGTTCTATAGATTTGTCTTGAAGACCATCATCAAAGATCGCTATATTTTTTTTAAAAGTTTCGATTTTTTTTAATCCATCTAATCTTTTTCTTGGTAAAAATAATTTTGTATTTTTTTTTAATAAAATCTGTTCATCTAATTGATTCTTATAATTTTTTTTAATCACATAAGTGCTATATTTATTTTTTAGCATTTGATTTATTCTTACTACTAACTCAGTTTTTCCAGTACCACCCAAGTAGATATTTCCTACGCAAATTGTTGAAATTTTTGGCACATAGGGCGTTTGCAGTTTCTTAACAATATTTATTGTTAGTGTAATTAGTGATAAAGGCCATAAAAATAATGAAGTTAAATTATTGTTTTGCCAAAATTTTGGTTTTAAAAATTTCACTTTAAATAAATTTAATCAATTCCGTATAGGTTAATTTTAATATTTTTTGTCCATAATTTATAATTCTATTGTTTTTTAAGCTGAATTTTCTTGTATTTAACTCTTTATTAATAATTTTAATCCCATTTTTGTAAGTATAAAAATTTGTAGATATTTTCATTTTATTAAGTTTTTCATAAATTTCTTTAAAATTATATACATTTGGTCCATGAATAATTTTACATCCTAGTTTTGCTGCTTCCAATGGATTTTGACCACCATGTGGAATTAATGATCCACCCATAAAAACTATGTTTGATATTTTATAGAACTTATTTGTTTCACCATATGTATCTACAATGTAAAAATCTATTTTGGGGTCAATTTTTTTTGTCGAGCTATGGAGGTGAAATTTAAAGGATAATTTTTCTAACTCTTTAGATATCTCTCTAGACCTCTCAACGTGTCTTGGGATTATAATAGATACAATATTTTTAAATTTTTTTTTAAAATATAAATGAGACTTTATAATAAAATCTTCTTCATTGTAGTGTGTACTTGCTGCAGTAATCAAAATTTTTTTATTTCTAAAAAAAACTAGGTATTTTTTTTTTAAAAAATCTCTTTCCACTTTTTTACTTGTTGAAAATTTGAGGTTTCCTAAGTTTAAAATATTCTTAACACCAAGTATTTTAAGTCTTTTACTTGTTTCATGATTTTGTGGAAAACACATATCAAATTTTCTAAATAGATTAGTAGAAAAGTGTTTTAGCTTCCTCCATCTTTTAAATGATTTATTGGTAAGTCTAGCATTTAACAAAATTAATTTTATTTTTCTTCTGTGTATAGCGTTAATCATATTTGGCCAGATTTCTGACTCACAGAGAAATAAACATGATGGTTTCCAATGATCCAAAAATTTTTTAACTATAAAATTATTATCTATAGGAAAGAATTGATGAACTGTTTTTTTAAAATTAAAATTAGTAAATATTTTTGATGAACTAAGTGTTGTTGTTGTAATTAAAATTTGATTTATATTTTTATTTAATTCAAGTTTTTCTAATAATGGAATTATACTTATAAGCTCACCTACGCTAGAACAATGAAACCAAATAAGTTTACCTTTATTTCTATAAGCTGTTGGAATTGCATATCTTTCTTGAAATCTTACTTTATTTTCTTTACCTATTGCAATTCTATAAATAATTACCAATGGAGATATAATAACAAAAATGTAACTTGTTATAATGTAAATAAAATACATTAATCTTTTCTTATTTGCTTTAAATAAAAATTTTTGTAGGTCTCAGAAGAAGCAATCAATGAATCATGACTCCCTTCAGCAACTACTTTACCTTCATCTATCACATAAATTTTATTTGAATTAATTATAGTTGATAACCTGTGTGCGATTACTAATGTTGTTCTATCTTTAGTTAAATAATTTATTGCATTTTGAATTTTTTCCTCAGTTTCTGCATCCAATGAAGAAGTTGCTTCGTCTAAAAGTATAATTTGACTTTTTTTTAACATTGCTCTTGCAATAGATAATCTTTGCTTCTCTCCACCTGATAATCTTATTCCATTTTCACCTATTATAGTGTCGAGCCCATTTGGAAGTTTTTTTATAAATTCTTCACAATGTGATAGCTTTATCACTTCATTAATTTCATCATCGCTAGCATTTAGTTTTGAATAAATAATATTATTTTTGATAGTGTCATCGAACAATGTAGTATCTTGACTAACTAAAGAAATATGTTTTCTGAGAGATTGAGCAGATACATCATAGATTGATTGTTCATCGATTGAAATTTTACCATCATCAAGATCATAAAACCTGGGGATTAAATTCATTATAGTTGATTTACCAGCGCCACTGTGACCAACTAGGGCTGTCATCTTACCACCTAAAATATTTAAAGATAAATTATTTAGTGTATTTCTTTCAACTGTTTCATATTTAAAATTTACATTCTTAAATTCGATACTTCCATTTTTTAGATTAAATTCTTTACCTTTGTTTAAATCTAAATTTTCTGAGTCAATAATCGGTAATATTCTTTTAGCAGCAGATATCCCTTGCTGAATACCCATATTTAAAGTTGCTAACGATCTTACAGGCTGATAGGAGAGCATCATCGCGGCTAGAAAAGAAAAAAAATTATTTATTTCAAGCTCATTTTTTAAAACTAAATTACCTGCATAATAAATTAATCCACCAATCATAATTCCAGTTAAGATCTCCATAATTGGAGTTGCTCTAATTAATACAGACTGAACTTTTACAGCTTTACTTTTAAAGATTTCCAAATATTTTTCTGATCTTTTATTTTCAAAATCTTCCTTTTGAAAAATTTTTATTATTTTATGATTTTTAAATATTTCTAATACAAAAGAGGTGAGCAAACCGTTTATTTCTTGAATTTGAGTAGAAATTTTTCCCATTCTCTTTCCAAGCGATTTTGACGCAACAGATGCTAAAGGTATCATTATAATTGCAAATAAAGCTAATCTCCAATTTTGATAAAACATTACAGACAACAAGCCAATTAAAGTAAGAGTGTCTTTTGTTAACAGTAAAATTGTATCACTCAGCAGTCTTTGAACCATTGATACATCAAACGTTAAATTTGATAAATACTTACCAGAATGTTTTTTATTCATAGCTTCTATATCAGTTAGCAAAATCGAGTTCATGATTTGTAATTGAAGTTCTTTTTGCATCTGCATCCCAGCTTTTTGAAGAGTCATTTTTGCAAAATATAAAGAGGACCCTTTAACTGCGAATGCAATAACTATTGCAAAGGGTATTATCAACATAAGTCGCTGATCTTTTTCAATAAAAATTTTTTCTATTGCGGGATCAAGCAAGTATGCAATTGAGGCAGTACTCGCCGCAACAATTAGTGAAAAAAAGGCTGATATAATAATTTTATTTAAATATCTTTTTGTATAATCTTTGTATAATCTTTTTATTATATCTAAGCTTTTCATTATAGTTAAATTTTACCTATTAGAATAGTGATTAGTATTAATAATCCTAATATATTATTACTTTTAAAAATATTTAAACATTTTGATTTGTTATTTTTATCAAAGTTATAAATTTGAAATATAAATAAATGAAAAATAATCACAAAAAAACCAATAAAAAAATAATTATTAAAATCTATATTCATTCCCATAATCAAATAGCACAGAGTAAATATAAAATAACATATTGATAAGAATATTTTAGGGTTTTTTTTAAATTTTATTGATGTTGATTTTACTCCAATTATTTCATCATCCTCTATGTCTTGAAATCCATATATTGTGTCGTAACCTAGTGTCCAAAATATGGCGCCAAAATAAAATATTATTGGTAAAAAGTTTATAGTTTCAGTAATACTTGTCCATCCAAGTAATAAACCATAATTAAAAGTTATACCCAAGAACAACTGTGGCCAGTAAGTAAATCTTTTCATTAACGGATAGCTAAATGCAAGTGGCATTGATGAAATAGCTAAAATAATTGTTAAAAAATTAAAATTAATTAGAACTAAAAAAGCCAATAAACATAGTATGATTGCGTAAATTATAGATAATTTTACAGTTATTTTCCCAGATGCCAAAGGCCGATTTTTCGTTCTTTCTACATTTTTATCAAAATCTTTATCTATTATATCATTAACTATACAGCCTGCAGAACGCATTAAAACAGATCCTAAAAAAAATAATAAAATATAAAAAAAATATTTTTCAAAACCATTTTGAAAATCATACGCAATAGTGAGACCCCATGCACAAGGCCAAAATAACAACATGTAGCCAATTGATTTTTTTAGCCTTGTTAATTCAAGGAAGATGCTTATATGAGGCATATAAATTATTAAATAACAAAGTTTTTTTATTAAGCAAATTTAATCGTCATGAATATTGATTACACCGTAGTTGCACTGATGTTTCCTGCTATTCCATTAATAATGAATGTATATTCAACAAGGTTTCATACCTTAAGTGCATTAATAAGAAAAATTCATGATGAATATGTTTTCGAAAAACATACTCCACCAGAGTGGAAAGATCAGTTAAACAACTTAAATGATAGAATTAGTGTACTAAAGTATTCTATAATGTTTGGAGCTTTTGGATTTTTATTCAACATGGTAACCGTTTTTGCTCTATATCTCGACGAATTATTTATCGCTAGGATTATATTCGGTTCATGTTGTTTATCAATGATGACTTCAATAATATTTTTTATAAGAGAAATTCAAATTTCAACTAGAGCCTTAAGACTTCATATATCTGATATGGATCAACAGTTTAAGGAATAATTA